>Ga0213824_1000111_pt1 | contig 67338 bp, 62 predicted proteins | sample MC6MC0906MG_FD_179892 | JGI IMG/M metagenome (GOLD analysis project Ga0213824, IMG submission 179892) | Enriched soil aggregate microbial communities from Iowa State University, Ames, United States - MC6-MC0906-MG | ecosystem: Environmental > Terrestrial > Soil > Unclassified | place: USA: Iowa...
ACAGCCGTCGTCAGGTCGGTGGCAACTGCACCCACCTGGGCACCATCCCGTCCAAGGCACTGCGTCACTCGGTGCGGCAGATCATGCAGTTCAACACCAACCCGATGTTCCGTGCCATCGGTGAGCCGCGCTGGTTCTCCTTCCCGGACGTGCTCAAGAGCGCCGAGAAGGTGATCGCCAAGCAGGTCGCCTCGCGCACCGGCTACTACGCCCGCAATCGCGTCGATGTGTTCTTCGGCACCGGCAGTTTCGCCGACGAGCAGACCATCGAAGTGGTCTGCCCGAATGGTGTGGTGGAAAAGCTCAACGCCAAGCAGATCATCATCGCCACCGGTTCGCGCCCCTATCGCCCGGCCGACATCGACTTCCACCATCCGCGAGTCTATGACAGCGACACCATCCTCAGCCTCAGCCACACCCCGCGCAAACTGATCGTCTACGGCGCCGGCGTGATCGGTTGCGAGTACGCCTCGATCTTCAGCGGCCTGGGTGTGCTGGTGGAGTTGGTCGACAACCGCGGCCAGCTGCTGAGCTTCCTCGACTCGGAAATTTCCCAGGCGCTGAGCTATCACTTCAGCAACAACAACATCACCGTACGTCACAACGAGGATTACGAGCGGGTCGAAGGCTTGGACAACGGTGTGATCCTGCACCTGAAGTCGGGCAAGAAGATCAAGGCCGACGCCTTGCTGTGGTGTAACGGCCGTACCGGCAACACCGACAAGCTGGGCCTGGAAAACATCGGCATCAAGGTCAATAGCCGTGGGCAGATCGAGGTCGACGAGGCCTACCGCACCGCCGTGCCGAACATCTACGGCGCCGGTGACGTGATCGGCTGGCCGAGCCTGGCCAGCGCCGCCCACGACCAGGGCCGCTCGGCGGCCGGCAGCATCGTCGACAACGGCAGCTGGCGCTTTGTCAACGACGTGCCGACCGGTATCTACACCATTCCGGAGATCAGCTCGATCGGCAAGAACGAGCAGGAGCTGACCCAGGCCAAGGTGCCGTACGAAGTGGGCAAGGCGTTCTTCAAGAGCATGGCGCGTGCGCAGATCGCCGGCGAGCCGCAAGGCATGCTGAAGATCCTGTTCCACCGCGAAACCCTGGAAATCCTCGGCGTGCACTGCTTCGGTTACCAGGCTTCGGAAATCGTCCACATCGGCCAGGCGATCATGAACCAGCCGGGCGAGCTGAATAACCTGAAGTACTTCGTCAATACCACGTTCAACTACCCGACCATGGCCGAAGCCTATCGGGTAGCTGCTTACGACGGCCTGAACCGGCTTTTTTAAGCGGCTCCGACCGGTGGCCTGAGCCGGTCGGGGAGACCGATTACAGCCCTACCCGAGGGTGGTCTTGGCCAAACCGGGAAAGTCTGTAATCAGGCTGTCCACGCCAAAATCAGCGAGCCGGCGCATCAGTGCCGGTTCGTTGACCGTCCACACCGACACATGCAAACCCTGGCCCTGGGCTTTGAGCAGGCGCTCGGGGGTGCACAGTGTCCAGTTCAAGGCCAACAGCTCGCAGCCGTAGTTCTGCGCGACCTTCAGTGGGTCGAGCCAGGCGTATTCGGCGACCAGGCCGCGTTTCACATCGGGCACCAGCTCCAGTGCAGCGCCCAGTACTTCCCGTGAGCTCGACGTGATGGTTACCTTGTCCAGCAGGCCGTATTGCTGAGCCAGTTCGCGGATGGCCAGCACGGTAGTGGCGGCGCGGGTGCGCGATGCGCTCTTGACCTCCAGCTGCCAGTGATCGAACGCGCATTTTTCGAACAACTCTTCCAGCCGTGGTATAGGGCAGGGCTGCACATGGCCCGGGCCGCCCTTGCGCGCGTCGATGGTGACCAGGTCGGCGGCCGGGTGTTCGACCACCTTGCCGCGCCGGCCGGTGGTGCGCTTGAGGGTAGGGTCGTGGATGACCATCAGCTGGTTGTCGGCCGATAGGTGCAGGTCCAGTTCGCAGCGGTTGACGCCGTGGGACAGGCATTGACGGAAACTGTGCAGGGTATTCTCGGGCGCTTCGCCCTTGGCGCCGCGATGGCCGTAGATGAGGGTCACGTTCGTTCCTTCAGGTCAAAAATGAAAAGGCTCAGGAGGCGGGGTCGCTCTGTTCCAGCTGCTGACGCCGTTGCTGCTGTTGGCGCTGCAGGATATAGCGGGCCAGCAATTGGCGCTGGGCGTCGGTCATGTCGGTGAATTCGGTGCCCAACTCGAAGCTGCCATCCCCCTGCGGATCGCAGTGAGTGACCTTGCCGCGCAGCAGCAGGCCATGGGCACGTGGCATCAGCACCATCTTCACCTTCACGCGGGTGCCGGGGGCGATCTGCTGGTTTTGCGCGAACTCGATACCGCCTTCGGAGATGATCACCCGTTGCGGCTGGCCGATCTCGCCGATGAGGGTTTGCGCGACTACGGCGCTGAGCAGGTCCAGGCGCTTGTTCTGCGCCCGCAGGAAGGCTGCCAGGGTGCGGTCCTTGTCGCTCAGCTGGCGCAGCAGGTGCTGCGACTCGAAGTCGGACAGGTGCAGCTCGCTGAGCAGGTTGAACAGTGGTGAATCATCCTGCAACAGTTCTGGCTCAAGGGCTTCGGCTGCGCTGAGTAGGCTGATTTCCAGTGCGATCCGATCTTCGATGCGGTAGTATTCGCGGCGATCTTCTTCGTCTAATGTCGTCATGGCGAACCCATGGTAGCGGCGGTGGTCCGAGTGTAAAGCCGCCACAGGCGCCTCGCCACAAGGACGTTCCCTTTCCTCCGAACAAGCCCCGACATGTTCAGACCTCTTTTCGCATTCATCGGTACGCGTTACACCCGTGCCAAGCGCCGTAACCACTTCGTCTCGTTCATTTCCCTGACCTCGATGATCGGCCTCGCCTTGGGCGTGGTGGTCATGATCGTGGTGCTCTCGGTGATGAACGGTTTCGACCACGAGATGCGTACCCGCGTGCTGGGCATGGTCCCTCACGCCACGCTCGAGAGCGGCCAGCCGATCAACGACTGGCCTGCCCTTGCCCAACAAGTAAAGCAGAATCCGCAGGTGCTGGCGGTTGCGCCCTATACCCAGATGCAGGGCTTGCTGACCTTTGATGGCAAGGTGCAGAAGGTGCTGCTCAACGGCATCGACCCGGCCCGCGAGCGTGAGGTGTCGATCATCGACAACTTCATCCAGCAAGGCCGCCTGGACCAGCTGGCGCCGGGCGAGTGGGGCATCATGATCGGCGACAAGGCCGCCGCCAAACTGGGCGTGGCCATCGGCGACAAGCTGACCTTCGTCGCCCCCGAGGTCAGTGTCACGCCGGCCGGCATGTTCCCACGCATGAAACGCTTCACCGTGGTGGGTACCTTCCACGTCGGTGCTGGCGAAATCGACGGCTACCTGGGCCTGACCAATATCGCCGACCTGTCCCGCCTGCACCGCTGGAAGCCGGACCAGGTGCAAGGCCTGCGCCTGAAGTTCGACGACCTGTTCCAGGCGCCGCGCGTGGCCTGGAGCATCGCCCAGCAGTTGGGTGACCAGGAATACTACAGCCGCGACTGGACCCGTACCCACGGCAACCTGTACCAGGCGATCCGCATGGAGAAGGCGATGATCGGCCTGCTGCTGCTGCTGATCGTAGCGGTGGCGGCGTTCAACATCATTTCCACCCTGGTGATGGTGGTCAACGACAAGCGTGGCGATATCGCCATTCTGCGTACCCTGGGTGCCACGCCTGGGCAGATCATGGCCATCTTCATGGTCCAGGGCACGGTGATCGGGGTGATCGGTACCCTGATCGGCGCCGTGGTCGGGATCATCGCCGCGCTCAATGTCAGCGCGGCGATCGCCGGCATCGAGAAGCTGATCGGGCACAAGTTCCTCAATGCCGACGTGTATTTCATCGATTACCTGCCGTCGCAGATCCAGGCCCAGGATGTGTACATGGTCTGCGGTGCGGCGCTGGTCCTGAGTTTCTTCGCCACCCTGTACCCGGCCTGGCGTGCTGCGCGCACCCAGCCTGCAGAGGCGCTACGTTATGAGTGAGTCGCGCATGAGTGATAAAGCCGTTCTGAGTTGCCGCAACCTGGGCAAGTCCTACGACGAAGGCCCGGAGTCGGTGCAAGTGCTGTCCGGGCTCAACCTTGAGCTGCACGCCGGTGAACGGGTGGCCATCGTCGGCAGTTCGGGCTCGGGCAAGAGTACCTTGCTCAACCTGCTAGGTGGCCTTGACCGTCCGACCCAGGGCAGCGTATGGCTGGCCGGCGAAGAGCTGTCGGCGCTTGGCGAGCGCGCCCGTGGGCTGCTGCGCAACCGTGAGCTGGGTTTCGTGTACCAGTTCCACCACCTGCTGCCGGAGTTCACTGCCATGGAGAACGTGTGCATGCCGCTGCTGATCGGCCGCACCGCGATCCCCGAGGCCCGTGAGCGCGCCGAGGCACTGCTCAAGCGCGTTGGCCTGGGCCACCGCCTGCACCACAAGCCGGCGGAATTGTCCGGTGGTGAGCGCCAGCGTGTGGCGATTGCCCGTGCGCTGGTCAACCGCCCGGGCCTGGTGATGCTCGACGAGCCGACCGGCAACCTCGATCACCACACCGCCCAGGGTATCCAGGAACTGATGCAGGAGCTGTCCAGTTCGTCGCGCACCGCATTCCTGGTGGTGACCCACGACCTCAACCTGGCGCGCCAGATGGACCGCGTGCTGAAGCTCGACGACGGTCACCTGGTGGCGATCTGAGCCGTTTGCACGGGGTGGCCTGAGCCACCCCGCAACTTTTTCAGTGGGTGTTTTACATGTTCAGACCCTTGCCCTTGTTCATCGGTGCGCGCTACACCCGTGCCAAGCGCCGCAACCATTTCATCTCGTTCATCTCGATGACCTCGATGATCGGCCTGTCCCTGGGCGTGCTGGCAATGATCGTGGTGCTGTCGGTGATGAACGGCTTCCAGCGCGAGATGAGCTCGCGCATCCTCGGCCTGGTGCCGCATGCCAGCATTCTTGGCGTGCAACCGCTGGACGACTGGCGCACGGCTGCCGATGCTGCACTGCAGAACCCGGCGGTGATGGCCGCCGCGCCGATCACCGAGATGGAGGGCATGCTCTCTTATAAAGGCGCGATGCAGCCGATCCAGGTCAGTGGCATCGACCCGGCCGAGGAGGGCAAGGTCTCGATCGTCGGCCAGCACATCGTCCAGGGCCGCCTGCAAGCCCTGCAGCCGGGTGAATACGGCGTGGTGATCGGCGAGCTGACCGCACGGCGGTTCCGCCTCAATACCGGTGACAAGCTGACGCTGATCGTGCCGGAAATCAGCAAGGAACCGGGCGGCATCACCCCGCGCATGCAGCGCCTGACCGTGGTCGGCATCTTCAAGGTGGGCGCCGAGCTGGACGGCTCGCAGGCCTACATGCACGTTGCCGATGCCGGCGAGATGCAGCGCTGGGCGCCGGGCCAGGTGCAGGGCGTGCGCCTCAAGCTGCACGACCTGTATGCCGCGCCACAGGTGTCCAAGGCCATCGCCGCCGGCCTGGGCGACGCCTACCGCGCCGATGACTGGTCGCACACCCAGGGCAGCCTGTTCAGCGCCATGAAAATGGAAAAGACCATGATCGGCCTGTTGCTGATGATGATCATCGCCGTGGCGGCGTTCAACATCATCGCCACGTTGGTGATGGTGGTGAACGACAAGGGGCCGGATATTGCCATCCTGCGTACACTGGGTGCCACGCCGGCACAGATCATGGGCACCTTCATGGTCCAGGGCAGCCTGATCGGTATTGTCGGCACCCTGATTGGCGGCGTGCTCGGGGTGATTGCCGCGTTCAATGTCAGCCAGATCGTCGGCTGGCTGGAGCGGGTCAGCGGGCAGCATATCTTCACGTCGGATGTGTACTTCATCAGCAGCTTGCCCTCGCAGCTGCAGTGGGGCGACGTGGCGATCATCTGCACGGCGGGCTTGGTGATGAGCTTCCTGGCGACCATCTACCCGGCCTACCGGGCTTCGCAGGTGCAGCCGGCGATCGGGCTGGCGGTCTAGTGATTCGGTGGCGGCCCCTTCGCGGGGCAAGCCCGCTCCCACAGGTACTGCGCGGGCTTCTGATCCGGCGGCGGCCGTGTGGAAGCGGGCTTGTCCCGCGAAGGGCTGCCCAGCAGACCCATCATCAAGGCAACTCGACCACAAACCGCGTCCAGCCATCCTTGCACTCCGCGCGGATGCTCCCGCCATGGGCCTGGATGATCGAGCGGGTAATCGCCAAACCCAGCCCCGCATGTTCGCTGCTGCCTTCGCGCCGCGCCGGGTCCACCCGGTAGAACCGATCAAACAGCCTGGGCAATGCCGCAGGCTCTATCGGCATGCCGGTATTGGCCACGCAAACCCTTGCTCCGGCCTCCAGTGTTACGCGTATCTCCCCGCCGGCTGGCGTAAACCGCAAGGCATTGTCGAGCAAGTTGGACAAGGCCCGGCGCAACATGTGCCGGTCGCCCTGCAGCGTGGCTTCGCCCTGGCGCAGCAGCGCTACTTCGCCATCCTCGGCCAGCGGCGCGTAGTACTCCAATAACGCATCGACCTCGTCGTGCAACGCCAGCACTGCCTGCCCTGGCACCAACAGGCCATGGTCGGCCTTGGCCAGGAACAGCATGTCGTTGATCATCTGCGCCATCCACTGCAGCTCCTCCAGGTTGCCATGCAGCGCCTCGCGGTAGGCTTCGAGGCTGCGCGGGCGGGTAAGGGTCACCTGGGTGTGGGTCAGCAGGTTGGAGAGTGGCGTGCGCAGTTCGTGGGCGATGTCGGCGGAGAACGCCGAGAGGCGCTGGAAGGCGTCGTCCAGGCGCTGCAGCATGGCATTCACGGTACCGGCCAGTTCTGCCAGCTCTTCCGGCATTTGCTCCACCGGCAGCCGCGTGGTCAGGGAGCGTGCTGAAACGCTGGCAGCTACCTGGCCCATCTGCCGCAACGGGCGAAGGCCCCGGCGCACTGCCCAGGCGCCGAGCAGCGCCGTGGCCAGCGCCGACAGGCCGACGGTCAGCCAAATCAGGCGTTGCATGCCCTGAAGGAAGTGCTGGTGGTGGGTGATGTCAAGAAACAGGGTCAGCCGCGCGTTTTTATTCAGTTGCACGGCCAGGGTACGGTAATCGGTGCCGTCAGCATGCAAGGTCGTCAGGCCCGAAGCGGCGGGCGCCTCGGGCAATGCGCTGCGGCTGGCGAACCAGGCGCGGCCATCGCTGCCGGTGATGCGCAAGGCCAGGTCGGCTTGGTGGCTGAGCTCGTCACGCAGAGGAGCGAGCAGGGGTTCCAGCTCGTCGGGGCGTTGCAGGCCTGAGAGCTGAGTGCGCAAGAGGGACAGGCGCGATTCGAGCAGTTGCTGGTCCAGTTCGACGAAGTGCTGCTCGCTGGCGCGGTTGAACAACAGCCCGGCGCTCAACGAAACAGTGGCGGTACAGGCGGCGAACAACAGCGCCAGGCGGCTGCCGAGGGAAATCCTGCGCATCAGTCGGGGCGCTCTTCAAGCACATAGCCCATGCCGCGCACGGTGTGGATCAGCTTGTTGGGGTGTGGGTCGTCGAGCTTCAGGCGCAGGCGGCGGATGGCGACTTCGATGACGTTGGTATCACTGTCGAAATTCATGTCCCACACCTGCGAGGCGATCAGCGACTTGGGCAGCACTTCGCCCTGGCGGCGCAGCAGCAGTTCGAGCAAGGCGAACTCCTTGGCGGTCAGGTCGATGCGCTGGCCTGCGCGTTCTGCACGGCGGCGGATCAGGTCCAGACGCAGGTCGGCCAGGGTCAGCGTGGTGTCCTGGCTCGGGCTGGTACCGCGGCGCAGCAGGGTGCGCACCCGGGCCAGCAGCTCGGAGAAGGCGAACGGCTTGACCAGGTAATCGTCGGCACCCAGTTCCAGGCCGTACACGCGGTCTTCGACGGCATCGCGCGCGGTGAGGAACAGCACAGGCGTGCCTAGGCCTGCCTGGCGTACTGCCTGGAGGATCTGCCAGCCGTCGCGCCCGGGCAGCATCACGTCGAGAATCAGCAGGTCGTGATCACCACTCAGGGCCAGGTGCTGACCGGTTTCGCCGTCGGCGGCCAGTTCGGTGGCAAAACCGGCTTCACTCAGGCCCTGGCTCAGGTACTGGCCGGTGCGGGCCTGGTCTTCGACGATCAGCAGTTTCATGCGGTGTCCAATGTCAGGGACGGTGTAATGGCAGAAATGATACGTGACTATCCCGGCCGCTGCCCAAGCTGACAAAGTTGTAATCTTCCTGTCAGGTAGCTGCCAGTCAGCCTTTTCTAAAGTGGCCTTATTCCCGCTGCAAGCTTTGGAGTCATCATGAAACACCTGTTCTTCGCCGCCGCCCTTGCCCTGGTAAGCCTGCCCGCGCTGGCTGACGGTGGCAAGCATTTCGCATTCGGCGAGCCCGCGCCAGCGGCCAAGGCCACCCGCACGGTGGAAGTGGTCCTCAAGGACATTGCCTTCGAGCCCGAAAGCCTGCAGGTCAAGGCGGGCGAAACCGTGCGCTTCGTGCTCGTCAACGAAGGCAAGCTGCCCCATGAGTTCAACCTGGGGGACAAGGCGATGCACGCCGAGCACCAGAAGGAAATGATCGCCATGCAGGGCAAGCTGTTTACCGCTGGCATGAGCCACGAGGGCATGGACCACGCTCAGATGGATCATGGTCAGATGGGCCACGCTGCCCATGGCCATGATGCGGGTAACACCGTGCTGGTGCAGCCGGGCCAGCGTGCCGAGCTGACCTGGACTTTTCGTCAGTCAGCGCCCATCGAGTTTGCCTGCAACGTCCCTGGGCATTACCAGGCTGGCATGGTCGGTAAGCTGACCATCGAGTGACTGGCGCTGCAAGGCGGGCTGCAAAACCGGTAGACTAAGGGTATTTCCGAACCTTCAGGTCAGTTTTCATGCATCCCGCCGCCGAACATTCCCCGCTGGGCAAGTCCAGCGAGTACATCGCCACCTACACGCCTTCGCTGCTGTTCCCGATTCCGCGTACGGCCAAGTGGGCCGAGCTGGGCGTCACCGCCCAGACCCTGCCCTGGCAAGGCGTGGATTACTGGAACTGCTTCGAGCTGTCCTGGCTGCTGCCGTCTGGCAAACCGGTGGTGGCGATCGGTGAATTCGCCATTCCTGCCGACTCGCCGAACATCATCGAGTCGAAGTCGTTCAAGCTCTACCTCAACTCGCTGAACCAGACGGTGTTCGCGTCGATCGAGGCGCTGCAGGTTTGCCTGCAGAAGGACTTGTCGGCTGCTGCCGGCAAACCGGTGAGCGTACACGTACGCACGCTGGGTGAAGTCGAGGTGCAAGGCGTGGTGGCACTGCCTGGGCAGTGCATCGATGCGCTGGACGTCGCTATCAGCAATTACGAACAGCCACAGCCTGAGCTGTTGCGTTGCGACCCGGAGCGTGTGGTTGAAGAAACCCTGCACAGCCACCTGCTCAAATCCAACTGCCCGGTGACGGGCCAGCCGGACTGGGGGAGCGTGGTTGTCGAGTACAAGGGGAGGGCGCTGGACCCTGCTAGCCTGCTGACCTACCTGATCAGCTTCCGCCAGCATGCCGACTTCCACGAGCAGTGTGTGGAGCGGATCTACCTGGACCTGAAGAACCTGCTGCAGCCGGAGCACCTGACCGTTTATGCGCGGTATGTGCGCCGGGGTGGGCTGGACATCAATCCGTACCGCAGTAGTGGGGCGATCAGCCCGCAGAATGTGCGGTTGGTGCGTCAGTAGTTTTGGCATGACTGGGGCCGCAAAGCGGCCCCTTTCAGTATCAAATACCCATGCTGTGCAGCGAGTTGGCGATGCTGCGCAGGGTGGCGGTCAGGTCCGGGTGGTCGGCCTCGAAGCGCTCTATGGCCAGATTCACACCATCCACCAGGTTGTTGTCCGGCGTGGCTTCTTCCAGCTTCAGTTGCGCCTCGATCTGTCTGGCTTCCTCGTGCAGCGCGGCCAGCTCTTCATCCGTCAGCGGTACGTTACGATCCAGTTGCTCGCGCAAGCTGTTCAGGCGCTCTTGCAATTCGCGGGCAGGCATTGGCTGTTCTCCATCAATGGCTTGGCAAGACATGGACCTCAGCGAAGCGGCAAAGGTTCTAGCCTGTCTTCAGCGTAATCCACTCGCCGACGCTTTGCATGATCCGCATCAAGAGTGCTGTGTCAGGGTTTTTCACCTTTGCGCCGGCGCAAGGCGATGTCTGTCAGGCAGGTGTCCAGTGCTTCGAGGTGGTCGATCACCGAATGCACGCCCAGGCGGAACAGTTCGAGCGTGGCCTTGCCGCGGGCCCGTTCCTGTTCTTGCGGGGTCATGGCTTGCCATTGCTGCGAGCTGAGGTCGCAGGAGGGGCTGCAGGCGGCCAGGCCGATGGTCCACAGGCCCGCATTGAGGCCCGATTGCAGCAGGCGTGGCTCACCACTGACCAGCACGCAGCCGTCCAGCCGTTGGCTGTCGAGCGCCATCAAGGCCTGCCAGCACGCATTGGGCGATGGCCAGCGCACGCCATTGGCCGCATGCCCCGGCAGCCAGTCGGGCAGCACGCTGGCCAGGCGTTTGCTGTGTGTGCTGCCCAGCTCATCCAGCCAGATGCACGGTACTCGCTGGCGCCGCAGGCCAGCCAGGGTGTCGAGCGCGCCGGGGGCGGGCAGGGGGCTGCCGCTGGCGGCCTGGACCAGGCAACCACGCAGGCCGAACAGCACAGCGGTGAAGGCGGGTGCATCGTGCATGGCAGCTTCCCTGAAATACTTCGCAGGCTATTACGCCATTGTTACGGTGCTATTACGGGCAATGGATGTTCACAATTTATTGAGCAAAACTGTGTAAAGCTGTTTATCAGCCCGCAAGTCTCTATACTGCCGCCTTACCAGCAGCGCGACCTGTTGCGCTTGCGGCCGAGAAATTCGATGGAGAAACATCTATGCGTAGGATCGGTGCCGGTGTGATCGAGCGAGTCACCCAGGCCAGTGTCTGTGCCAGCTTGCTGCTGGCACCCGTGGCGGCTACCCATGCCGCCACCGAGGAAGATCCCTGGGAGACGGTCAATCGGCCGATCTTCCGCTTCAACGATGTCCTCGACACGTATGCCCTCAAGCCACTGGCCCAAGGCTACGAGGCAGTCACCCCTCAGTTTCTCGAGGATGGCATCCATAACATCTTCCGTAACCTGGGTGATGTCACCAACCTGGCCAACAACGTGTTGCAGCTCAAGCCGCATGCGGCGGGCGTCGACACCGCGCGGCTGATCGTCAACACCACCTTCGGCCTTGGCGGCTTCTTCGACGTGGGCACCAAGATGGGCCTGCAGCGCAGCGACGAAGACTTCGGCCAGACCCTCGGCTACTGGGGCATGCCCAGCGGCCCATACGTGGTCATTCCGCTGCTTGGCCCAAGCACTGTGCGTGACGGCCTGGCCAAGTACCCGGACAGCTATACCAAGCCGTACCGCTACATCGACCACGTGCCGACCCGCAACTCGATCTTTGCCCTGGATGTGGTCGATACCCGCGCCAGCCTGCTGCCGGCAGAAAAGCTCATTCAGGGTGACAAGTACATCTTCATCCGCAACGCCTACCTGCAGAACCGTGAGTTCAAGGTCAAGGACGGCGAAGTCGAAGATGACTTCTGAGTCATGCTTGAACGAAAAAGGCGACCTCCGGGTCGCCTTTTTCGTAACAGATCAATGCATGGCCAGGATGCGCAGGCCGAATTTCTGCTGCCCACCGGGCTGATCGGCGATCCACACCACTTCGGTGCTGGCGTGCAGCCCTTTCAGGGCCGGGTGGTCGGAATCGATGCGCACTTCCAGGCGGTCACCCACCGCAAAGTGCTGCGGCGCCCGTACCTGCATGCCGCCGCTGGACAGGTCCAGGCATACCGCTGCGATCACCTGGCCTGCGTGCAGCAGGCTGACCTCGGTGTCGATGCGCATGCGGATAAAGTCACGTTTCTCACTGTGCTGGGTGGGCGTCGGCGGCATGCTGCATCCTTCTCATCGGGTTGCAAGGTTGGCATTCTTATAACTCCCGGTGATTTAGCCTGTAAAGAGCACCGAACTCGACCCACGTATGCTTGAAACGCCTGGCGGATGGGAGTACCGTCTGCGCCTTACAAGGTAGCTCTGCCAGTTGCCTGGGCCGCCTTCTTGGCCTACAACTCAAGTAGAGCGTTACCACAGAGTATTCCTGCAGCCGGATGTCAGCCTTGCAGACGCCCCTGCACCAACCCAAATCGGCGCCGTTCGCCCACATGCAGAAAATCAGTGCAACGCTGCTGATCATCGATGATGACGACGTGGTCCGTGCGAGCCTCGCCGCCTATCTGGAAGACAGTGGCTTTAGCGTCCTCCAGGCCGGTAATGGCCAGCAGGGGCTTCAGGTCTTCGAAGAACACCAGCCCGACCTCGTGATCTGCGATCTGCGCATGCCGCAGATGGGCGGCCTCGAACTGATCCGCCAGGTCAGCGAGCGCGCGCCGCAATTGCCGGTGATCGTGGTTTCGGGTGCCGGCGTGATGAGCGATGCGGTCGAGGCCTTGCGCCTGGGCGCTGCCGACTACCTGATCAAGCCGCTCGAAGACTTGGCCGTACTTGAGCATTCGGTGCGCCGCGCGCTCGACCGTTCGCGCCTGGTGGTGGAAAACCAGCGTTACCGCGACAAGCTCGAAGCCGCCAACCGCGAACTGGAGGCCAGCCTGCACCTGTTGCAGGAGGACCAAACCGCCGGTCGCCAGGTGCAGATGAACATGCTGCCGGAAAGCCCCTGGGTTGCCGGAGCGTTTGCCTTCGAGCACCAGATCATTCCGTCGCTGTATCTGTCGGGCGACTTCGCCGACTATTTCCGCGTGGATGAGCGGCGCATTGCCTTCTACCTGGCCGATGTTTCCGGGCATGGTGCGTCGTCGGCATTCGTCACCGTGCTGCTGAAATTCATGACCACCCGGCTGATGTTCGAATTCAAGCGCACGAGCAAGATCCGTGAGTTCAAGCCCTCGGAAGTGCTCAGCCACATCAACCGCGGCCTGATCAATTGCAAGCTGGGCAAGCACGTGACCATGGTTGGCGGGGTAATCGACGAGGAAACGGGCTTGCTGACCTACGCCGTGGGTGGCCACTTGCCGTTGCCGGTGCTCTACTCCCCCGGCCAGGCGCGCTACCTGGAAGGGCGGGGGCTGCCGGTCGGGTTGTTCGACGAGGCTACCTACCAGGACCTGGTCGTGGAACTGCCGCCGCAATTCAGCCTGAGCCTGATGTCCGATGGCATTTTGGACCTTTTGCCAGGGGCCACGCTCAAAGATAAAGAAGCCGCCTTGCCGGAAATCGTCAAGGCAGCGGGGGGTAGCCTGGATGGGCTGCGCCAACGTTTTGGATTGGCTACGCTTGGGGAGATGCCGGATGATATCGCCCTATTGGTGTTGAGCAGGAACCTTCAATGAGTACCGGTAGAATCCAGTTCGCCGAGCAGAGTGGCACCTTCGTACTGAAGTTCGTCGGTGAAGTGCGCCTGACCCTGTGTTCGGCGTTGGATGCGACGATCGAAAAAATCTTCACCGCACTGAATTTTTCGGCCATCGTCATCGACCTGACGGAAACCGAAAGCATCGACAGCACCACGCTCGGCCTGCTGGCCAAGTTGTCGATCCTGTCGCGGCAAAAGGTTGGCCTGCTGCCGACGGTGGTCACCACCAACCCGGACATTTCGCGCCTGCTGCAGTCCATGGGCTTCGATCAGGTGTTCAATATCGTCGACCGCCCGGTGCCGTGCCCGGAGTGCCTGACTGACCTGCCTTCGCAGGACCAGAACGAAGAGGTGGTGCGCTCCAAGGTGCTGGAGGCGCACAAGATCCTGATGGGGTTGAATGACTCCAATCGGGAAGCCTTCCATGACCTGGTGAATGCGCTCGAGCGGTCCTGATTTTTCGACTGCACGGGCCTCTTCGCGGGCAAGCCCGCTCCCCCTAAGCCCGGCGTACCCTTAAGATCAAACTGTTCCTGTGCAAGCGGCTTGTCCCGCGAAGAAGCCGCTAAGGCCATCACAAAGCAGCCCATCCAATCACTCCCGTCGCGCAAACTCCGTTGCCTCAGCGCCATCGGCATTCAGCTGGAACACCCGCGCCGGCCGCCCCTGGTCATCAAAGAACACCTGCCCCAACCCCGCGCTGTTCCACAGCCGCTCCCCGGCCTTGCTGTGGCTGGGCGTACGTGGCACCACCTCCATTTCCCGCCTGCGGGTAAACCAGTTGAGCGGCGAATGCGGCGAGTACAGCCAGCGGTTGAGCCGGTCGAGCACATCCAGCAAGCGCCGTGGGAACTCGTTCTTGATCCCGCTGCTGGTGACCTGCCACAGGTGCGGGCTGCGCTGGCGATGGCGAATCAGCACCTCGTAGACGAACGAATAGTGCACATCCCCCGACAAGACCACGTAATGCCCAGGCGTGCGCGAGTGGCGGAAGATGTTCAGAACCACCTGCGCCGCGCCGCGATGGGCCATCCAGTTCTCGGCGTCCACCAGCAGCGGGTAGCCCAGCCAACTGAACAGCTTCTGCACCGTTTCGATCAGCTTCACCCCGAAGATTGGCGCGGGTGACACGATAATCGCCGAAGGGTGGTCCAGCAGCGCTTGTTGGAGCTCGCACAGCGCTTCCCAGTCGAGCAGGCCGGAAGGTTTGGCCAGGTCGCTTTCGCTGCGCCAGCGGCGCGTGCGGGTGTCCAGCACCAGCAGCGGCGGGTTGCTGGGCAAGCTGAATTGCCAGCCCTGGAAGCGCAGCAGATCACCGATCAACTGCTCTTGGGCCTGGCTGTCCAGCTGCGCGCTGGCAAGCGCCTGGCACTGTTCGGCCATGGCCAAGCAGCCATCCGGGTCGTTACCCCAGGCCTGGCACAGCAGGTAGCCGACCAAGGCATTACCGATGATGCGTCGCGAGAAGGGGTGGCCATAGGCAGTTTCTTCCCACTGTGCCGACAGGTTCCAGTCGTCGGTGATGTCGTGATCGTCGAAGATCATCAGGCATGGCAGGTGGGCCATCACCCGCGCTACCTGGCCCAGATTGGCGGCAAACGCCTCGATCAGCGGTAGCTCCTTGCGGTAGCGCGCCTGGTGCGAGGCGGCGAGGCCGGCGGGCATGTCGAGCGCCACCAGCTGCCAGGGGGTGGGTGACCACACCAGCAGGTACATGGCCATGACCTCGGCGAAGGTCACCAGATGGTTGTCGGCGTTGCTGGAAGAGAAGATGGGTTTGCGCTTGCCGCCAAAAAAGCGCTCGCGCAGGGTTTCGTTGCGTTCCTGAGCGGGCAGCAGGTCGGCGCGGTGGTAATAGCAGGCCGGGTGCTGGTACAGCGCCTGGCTGTCGGTGACGACGGCGCCCTCCAGCTGTTCGTCGAACAGGCCAAGGCGCTCGATCAGCGAATGAATGGCCCGCAACATCGGGCCGGCAACGTCATCGGCATAGACCTGGTCGCCGGTCATCAGCAGCACGGCGGGGCGCGCTTCAGGGCGCTCGCACGCCGCCAGCAGGCGGTCGGCACATAGCAGGCCATCGGCGGCCGGGTGGTGCGGCTTGCGGCACGAGCCGTGCAGCAACTGGTCGAGGCGGTCGCGCAGCACCAGGCTCGGGCGTTGGCTGCCCGGGTAGAGCAGGTGGGGCGCCCAGTCGGCGATGCCGTGGCCGTTGATCAGCAGGTCGTATTCGATGGCGATGTTGCACGGCAGGGGCTGGGCGAAGCGGATGTCCAGCAGGTGGATGAACGCGTGCTGGCCGATCGGGATGACCTGGCAATCCACCGTGGCCGTGCCGTCAACCATGAACTCAGGCTGCAAAGGTTGGCTGCCGACCAGCCAGATGGCCAGGCGCTGAGGCTCCAGGCGGCGCAGTACAGGGCCAGCAAGAACGAGGGGCAAACGGGAGGAGGTCATTGACAGCTCTGCTGGCTAAACGGGCCTTTTGTAGGTAAACCCACACCCACAAGGATCTCCACAATACCTGTGGGAGCGGGCTTACCTGCGAAGAGGCCCTTGAGTGCTATAGATGTTTTAACGGCATGAAGAAAAACGGGCGGAAAATGCTGAACATTTCCCGCCCGTCTGGCAAACCGGATATGTGTCAGGCTTTGTCAGCCATCAGCTTTTCCAGTTTCTCCTGGTCGCGCGCGAACTGACGAATGCCTTCTGCCAGCTTCTCGGTGCCCATGGCATCTTCGTTCATCGCCCAACGGAACTGGCTCTCGCTCAGCACCTGCTTGGCCTCGCCGGCATTGCCTGGCTTGAGTATGCGCGGCAGCTCACCCTGATCATCGCTCAGTTGCTGCAGCAGCTCTGGGCTGATGGTCAGGCGATCGCAGCCGGCCAGTTGTTCGATCTGGCCGAGATTGCGGAAGCTGGCGCCCATGACCACAGTGTCGTAACCGTTGGCCTTGTAGTAGTTGTAGATACGCGTGACCGACTGCACGCCCGGGTCCTCGGCGCCGACGTATTCCTGCCCGGTGCTTTTCTTGTACCAGTCGTAGATACGGCCCACGAATGGCGAAATCAGGAACACCCCGGCATCGGCACAGGCCTGGGCCTGGGCGAAGGAGAACAGCAGGGTGAGGTTGGTCTGGATACCTTCCTTCTCCAGCTTCTCGGCAGCGCGAATGCCTTCCCAGGTGGACGCCAGCTTGATCAGCACGCGGTCTTTGGGCACGCCGGCGGCTTCATACAGCCCAATCAACTGGCGCGCTTTGTTCAGCAGTGCCGGCTCATCGAACGACAGGCGAGCATCCACTTCAGTGGAAATACGCCCCGGAATGACCTTGAGGATGCCCGCGCCCACGGCCACGGCGAACTTGTCGCAGGCCAGGTCGACATTGCCCTTGGCGTCGCTCTTGACCTGCTTGAGCAGGTCGGCATAGCCAGGGATGGCGGCAGCCTTGAGCAACAGCGACGGGTTGGTGGTGGCATCGACCGGCTTGAGGCGGGTGATGGCATCCAGGTCCCCGGTGTCGGCGACCACGGTGGTGAACTGCTTGAGTTGTTCCAGCTTGGAGGTCATGGCGTGCTCTGTCCTGTGCGATGTCTCGACATTACCCGAGCCCCGACGGCCGCTCAAGGGGCGACGGGGCAGGCCGGGCAAGTGAATGAGGATTCGAGTCGAAAGCGCGCCAGTGGTTCCGTCAGCGCCCCTGCAACAGCTCCGCGGCCTGATCGAAAATCACCAGCGGCTCTGGCGCCTTGTGAATATCGGCCGAAAGCAGCTGCCGGAACCGTCGAGCACCCTTGAACCCCTGGCCCAGCCCCAGAATATGACGAGTGACGTGGTGCATCGCGCCGCCACTTTCCATATGCGCCACGATATAAGGGCGCAACTGCGCCATCGCCTCGCTACGGCTGACCACCGGCGCATCACTGCCAAACAGCAGCTGATCTACCTCGGCTAGCACGTACGAGTTGTGGTACGCCTCGCGCCCCATCATCACCCCATCGAACGTCTCCAGGTGCGTTTGGCACTCGGCCAGGGTCTTGATGCCACCGTTGAGCACAATTTCCAGGTCCGGGAAGTCCGTTTTCAACTGCGCGGCAACGTCGTAGCGCAGCGGCGGAATCTCACGGTTCTCCTTCGGCGACAGCCCCTCAAGAATCGCGATCCGCGCATGCACGGTAAAACTGCGGCAACCGGCGTCGCGCACCGTGCCAACGAAATCGCACAGCTCGGCATAGCTGTCACGGCCATTGATGCCGATACGGTGCTTTACGGTGATGGGCGTCGACACCGCATCACGCATGGCCTTGACGCAATCGGCGACCAGCGCCGGGTGCGCCATCAGGCAGGCGCCGATCATGTTGTTCTGCACCCGGTCGCTCGGGCAGCCGACGTTGAGGTTGACCTCGTCGTAGCCCGCGTCTTCAGCCAGGCGCGCGCAGGCCGCCAGGTCGGCCGGCACGCTGCCGCCCAGTTGCAGGGCCAGCGGGTGCTCGGAGACGTCGTGGCGCAGGAAACGGTGGGCGTCATTGTGCAGCAGGGCACCGGTGGTGACCATTTCGGTGTAGAGCAGGGTGTGCTTGGAGAGCAGGCGCAGGAAGAAACGACAGTGACGGTCGGTCCAATCCATCATAGGGGCAACAGAAAACCGCCTGACTACCGTATCGCCTGAGGTTGCTGGGCTTTCTGCTTGTTTCGTGTGCATTTCTCTATCTCTGTTTGTTGCCGCTTCATTCCGGTTCATTCTGGCTTTGCTACGGTCATGGCCACAACGCAGCAACTTCAGTCAGCCGTGTAGCAAATCCATGAGAACCATCGCGCAGCGCAAGCGCAAGGAGGGGGCCTGGCTTCACCGCCCAGATCCGCATCATGTAGGAAGGGACGACAGTTTATCAGAAAGCCAGATATTCGAATGCAAAGCGGCGGCGCAGCCCTGGATCAAGAGGCGCAAGCCCGAACTGAATGAGCCAGGGACTATCGAGAAGGTGCATTGGAAGGGCACTAGGATAAAGCGCATGACCCAGCGCTACCCGAAGCAACACGAGAAGCGCTGGTGGAGGGCCTGACTTGCGCCAGGCCAACGGAGCTACTTCTGCTCGATCAGGGCTACGGTCTTAGCTCCAAAGTACCGAGCGCCATTGTCAGTCAAATGATTTTTGTCCGCGAATATCAGGTTGTTTTTATCGTCAAGCACTACACATTTCGCTTTCGTGGGGCAGGTGATGCTCATCAAGTCTATAAATTTTGTATTGGGGAGTTTTCTGAGCGTGTCGTTGACCTTGGCGGTAGAAGGTTCAACAAAAGACGCAGCAAATTCTTGCAATCCAGAAATGCGCCCATGCTTAACTGCTATCTCGGAGCTGCTGAGAGATATGTTCTTGCGGGCGAACACATACACCTGTCCAGGCGTCCTTCTGGCTATTTCAGCTATGCCGTGGGTGTAATATTTTTCTGCATAGTCCCGCCAATAAAATGCAATGAGCACCTTGTCTGCCTGCTGGATTGAGCCGTCGTTCAATACTCGGTCAAGGTAATCCTTGCATATATTGACGTATCTGGGTTCGCGCATTGTCAGTACATTGTATTTGGTGAAATATTGCTCCTCCTGGAGCTTGTTCACGTAGGGTGTTGCACATTGGCTTGAAACGATTCGCGAAATGACGTCGAAGTTGTTCAGGTAACCTGATTCATTAAGGATGTTGGTCAGATCCCCGGCCTGGGAATCACCGATTATTAGCAGCTTGGGCTTGGAGGACGTTTTGTCGAAGCTCTTTTTATTCAGCTGCTGATGAAGGTTCCACACATACTTGTCAGCTGCAGCTTTATCGAGTGGGCTGATGTTTCTGATGGCCTCAGGCACGCGCCACTCCCAGCCATCTTGCCCCCAACTGCTGGCTGCAACCACGATGATCGATGATGCGCATGCCATTGTCGCCAAGGAGAATCCGGTTCCGGTCAGCCTGGAGTTAGCCTTGTTGCGCAATGGCTTCTCGATGCGGGAGTAGAGCGCGATGGCCAATGCCAAGGTAGAAACCAGCAAGCCAACTGTAAGTAGGGCCCCGCCCTCGGTGGCCATTGCATAGCTGACGAAGACGAAGATCGGCCAGTGCACCAGGTACAGGGAGTAGCTAATCTCTCCGAGCTTGGTTGCCGCCCAGGATCGGCATGGCCAGGCGGTCTTGGCACTGCCGCCTGCGAAGATCATCAGGGCTGCACCTGTTACAGGAACCAGTGCGGCCAGCCCGGGGAAGAGCGTGGCATCGCTGCTATAGAGGAAGATAGGCGCGATGACCAGCGCAAGACCTGCCAGGTATGCCGCTTCCTTCAGCGCTGTGTTTACCTTGTTCCGCTCCACCAACACCACCAGGGCGCCAAGCAGGAACTCATGAATTCGGAAGGGCGTCAGGAAAAATGCTCCCGATGCATCCTGCTGCAGGAAGAAGTATGCGGCAGAGGCCCCGGCAATGAAGATTGCCGAGGTTGCTGCCAGCAGGTTCTTTGTGACCCGGGTGATCCCTACCAATAGAACTGGCCACAGGATATAGAACTGAATCTCTACACTGAGTGACCATGTGTGCAGGAGTGGTTTCACGGTTGACGCAGTGTCAAAGTATCCGCTCTGCATCCAGAAGAAGAGGTTGGATATTCCGGCCAGCGCGTAGACCGTTGACCCTGACATTTGCTTGAAGTCTTCCGGGGAAAACAATAAGGCTGCGGCGACGAATGAGGCGATGATCGTTGCCAAAAGCGCAGGTATCAGGCGCCGGACCCGGCGGGTGTAAAAGTCAGCGAAGTCAAAGCGGCCTTTCCCCTGCTGACTCAAGATGCCCTTGGTGATCAGGTAGCCACTGATGACGAAGAAGACGTCGACGCCGACGAAGCCGCCTGTGAAAAAGGGGACTTTGAAGTGGTAGAGGATCACCGCCAGGACGGCAATGGCGCGCAGCCCATCGATGTCCGGCCTATAGTTCTGTACGTTTTGTAGCGTAGCGGCGTCCGCCAGCTTGGCGTGTGATAGCGACGTCATTGTTGGGTGAAGCTCCTGGTAGTGCAAATTTTGGGCGGCATCATACCTGCTGGCGCGAAGCGCGTCCGCTAGTTGCTGACAGGGATTGGATGGGTGGCATGGCAAAAAGCTATTGCCACTCGAAAACACATCAGTGCCAAGCCGGTGTGCCCATGTAGAGGTGAATGAGAAATGACCAGTTGTATGGGCATTGGGGATCATTGCTTAGATTTTTCTTAAGCAAAATTCGGATATGAGTACATACCCTGCGTGCTGCTTTAGTCGACTCGCAAGCGAGCAGGCCCCACGTCCGCGCCGCTGATATCTGGCGCACCATGCCCATGCTAACCTCCGCACACCTCACCTGCGGGCCCTGACATCCATGTCCATCGCCGACAACCTGATAGCTTTCACCCTCGCCGCCACGTTGTTGACCCTGACCCCAGGCCTCGATACCGCGCTGATCTTGCGTACATCCACCGTAGAGGGCCGCAAGCAAGGGGTGCGCGCTGCGTTGGGCATCAATGCTGGTTGCCTGCTGTGGGGCGCAGCAGTTGCCTTCGGCCTGGGGGCATTGATTGCCGTCTCGACACTGGCCTACGACGTCCTGAAGTACTGCGGTGCGGCGTACCTGGCATGGATCGGCGTGAACATGCTGCTGCGGCCGCGGCAGTCGCTGGGAACAGTCAAAACGGACACCCGGCCGCAAGCCAATTGGTTCCTGAAGGGCATGCTGGGCAACCTGCTGAACCCAAAGGTTGGGATCTTCTACGTCTCTTTCCTGCCGCAGTTCATCCCGCAGGGCGAACCCCTGGTGGCCTGGACATTCGGCCTGGTCAGTATTCACGTGGCGCTGGGTTTGCTCTGGTCGGTCATCCTGATCGGCGCAACCCAGTCGCTGGGGGGTGTGTTGCGCCGTGAGAAGGTCATCCAGTGGATGGACCGGGCGACAGGCCTGGTCTTCGTCCTGTTCGCCGCGCGCCTGGCATTGAGCAGGCGCTGACGGCTTCAATGTTTGACTGGCTGAGCCTTGATCTCTGCGGTCTCCTGCACCCGCGCAGCCTTGTCCATCGGCAGCAAATCAAACTCATGCAGCCCGTCCTTGCGGTACGGGTCGCCAATCCATCTCGGTGCCACCACGAACTGTGGGCTCACCAGGCTTTTCGCTGGCTCGTAGCGGTCATAACTCAGCCCGGCCAGGTCCGACAGCGTGTGGATCAGGTGCGAGCTGCTGTAAGGCCGGTTGGCCATGGCCTGCAGGTCGCGCGGGTGGGCGGCTTGCCAGCTGGGTGAGGTCCACAGCAGGAACGGGATGGTGTACATCGGCCGGGTCGGGGCACCTTCGTTGCGGCCCAGGCGGTCGTGCTTGCCGGAGCTGTACACGTCTTCGCCATGGTCGGACAGGTACAGCAGGAAGCCGTTCGGCGTGGTCGCCGAGTAGCGCTTGATCAGGCTCGACACCACGTAGTCGTTGTAGCGCACTGCGTTGTCGTAGAAGTTGTAGGTGTTGGCCTGGTCGTCATTCAGCGCAGCCGGGACACCCTGGCGATCCGTGAAGTGCTGATAGGTGTCCGGGTAGCGGTAGCGGTAATCCATGTGCGTGCCCAGCAGGTGCACGATGATCAGCTTCTTTTGTGCCGGGTCCTGCAGGGCCTTTTCGAACGGCGCCAGTACCACGTCGTCGTACTGCCTGGCGTTCTGGCTGCGCTGGTTGTTCAGGTACACCGGCGCATCGGTCTGCTGCGAGAAGGTGGTCAGCATGGTGTTGCGTTTGGTCATGGTCTGCTGGTTGGTGATCCAGAAGGTCTTGTAGCCCGCCTGTTTCATCAGGTTGATCAGCGACGGGTCGGTGAGGAAGCGATCCGGGTTCTGCTCGTCGCCGAAGGTGAGGATCTGCTGCATCACCTCGATGGTATACGGGCGTGGCGACACCACGTTGTGGAACACGGTCAGGCTTTTGTCGCGGGCGGCCAGGGCGTCGAGGTTGGGTGTGGTGTCGCGGTTGTAGCCGTACAGATGCATGTGCTCGCGGGTAGTGGACTCCCCCAGCACCAACACCAAGGTGCGCGGTGCGTCACCGCTGGTGTCCTGCAGGTTTTGCAGGGGGGGCAGCGAGGCGTTCTGGGCCAGCAGGGCCTGCATGTTGTCCAGTTGCTGGCGGTATTGCTGGTAGCCGACCACCAGTTGCCAGGGCACTGCAGGCTCCATGCGTTGCTGGACCTTTTCTGCCGCGTCGGCGAAGTTGCGTTCCTGGGTGACCATCTGCTTGTAGAACGGCAGGACCAGGTTGGCGGCCAGCAACAGCACGGCGACCGGCAGGCGGCTGCGCAGGGGCAGGGCCACCGGGCGTATACGCTTCCACAGCAGCACGGCGCCCGCGGTGTATAGCAGCAGCCCGAGCATCAGCCAGACATTGAAGTACTGGCTGAAGTACTCGCCTGCTTCGGCGGTGTTCGATTCGAACATCACGAAGATCACGCTTTGCGAGAACTCCTGGCCATAGATGCCGAAATAGCTCAGGCCGACCAGCGAGGCGGCCCACAGCACCAGACCGAAGACGGCGGCGGTGGCGCGGGTGGCGCGCGGCCACAGCAGCACTGGCCCCAGCCACAGGGTGCTGAGGAACACGGCATTGCGAAAACCGGCAAAGCCGGTGGTGCCGCTGAACAGCAACAGCGCCTGGGTGACGCCGGAGAAATACCAGAAGAACAACAGGAGCCAGCCCAGGCCGGCCCAGTCCACGCGTTTTGGCATGGAGGGGGATGCGGTGTTTGCCACGTGTGCCTCGTAAACCATGGCAGCAGCCAAATGGACGGGCTGCCGGAGAGGCCGTGACGCTAGTGGGGGTGGTGTGAAAATAGCGTGAACAGAATATGTAAGAGTTCTTAACCGTTCTTTACCGGGATAGGGACTTTGGCGGCTTCCTACATACGATGAATCAGATTTTTCCTCTGGCTTGTAGTGATCGAAGCCACCGAATACGTCCTTTGCGGTCTGGCCGTGGCTCACCAGGCGATCACCACCTTACACAGGTTGCCCGCCACGATCATGACCATGACCGTGATGCACGAAATGGAGGCGGTGCGCACGTTGCTGGAGTCGGCGATTGCCCACCTCAAATTGAAGGGCAGGCGACCGGTGTGCACGTTGCACTGAGGCTCTGTCGGGCAGCTTCATCGTCTGTGCGGCCGCCTTCGCGGGTAAACCCGCGAAGAGGCCCGTTCAGCCGAAGCAGATCAAGAGGATTGAAAGTGGACAAGGAATTCCCAGAAAGCGTCGGCAAATGAGTGTCACCGCGGGCTCGGCTCGCTGCTTGGGTGGTGTGATTGAAGGGAAGTTACTGTTCCGCGTAGAGAAAACAGCTGAGCGAGATTGTGCCGTTAAAAAGACGATGCCCACATTTACGAGGGGAAGTGGGCATCGTCATGTAGCGCGTGTGGCTTTACTTGGCGGCGACTGCAGTCATTGCTTCAGCCTGTTCGCGCTGGCGCTTGCGGCCGATCATCAGCACCCGCGCCCCGGCCAGGTCGAGCGGGCAGAGTAACGCCCTGGCGAGTAGTCTTTTTCTGAATCTCCGTTAAAGTCGCACCCTCAGCATTGGCCCTGGAAGCGGATCCCGGTAAGGTGGCGCCCCCAGCAAGGAAAGCCGCGACCCAAGGGAGTGCCAATGTCGCCTCTACACCCGTCCTGCCCGCCATTCGGCCTGTGCAGTGGTAGTACTTTTACGCCTGCCCAGGCCTTGAAGCCGCTCCTCGAAGGCTGTTCGACGCTTCAGGTGCCCGGCGCGGAAACGGTCTGGGCCATCGGCGAGGTGGACCTCGGCCAGGCGGTATGCCTGCTGCGCTTCTACCTGGATAACGAAGACTACTGGTTGCAGGTGCTGATGAAGGGCACCGAGCCGGGCGATATCGTGTTGTTCGGCTACCACAGCGCCGTGCCGGTTGAAGATGAAGCCCACTTGCAACGCCTCGTTGGTAGCGCCGCCAGGGTCGGTATGCCGATCCTCGAGCACGATGGTTACCTCTATTCACGCCAATGGGGCGGCGAACAAGGGCAGGCCGAGTGGGTGCCGCTCCATGAAGCGGTTGCCAGCCCAGAGACTCGCTATGGCATCCAGCACCTGTCGATGCTCTATGCCCGCGACACCGGCCTGCCTGATCGTCGCGAATTCCTGCTGCTCTCGGTCGAGGAGGATGAACAAGGTGCGCTCACCTTCACCACCTCGCTGGGTGTCACCCTGTTTCCCACGGACTTTCACGTAACCTGACAAGGACCTCTCCATGCTCGACGCTCTGCGCCTGTCACTCAATGCTTCGGCGGTGACCGGCTTTATCCTCTATATCAGCGTGGCGCTGCTGCTGTTCTGGCTGTTCCAGTTCATCTACACCCGCCTCACGCCACACCGCGAGTTCGCCCTGATCCGTGAAAACAACCCGGCGGCGGCCATTGCTCTGGGGGGCTCGCTGATCGGTTTCTCCCTGCCGGCCAGCAATATCATCGCCTACAGCGTCAGCGTGCTCGACTTCGTCGCCTGGGTGGTAATTGCAGCCGTGGTGCAGCTGATCGCCTTCGGCCTGACCAGCATCGTGTTGCGTGGGCTGTCCCAGCGCATTGCCCAGGGCGAGCTGGCCGCTGCCATCTACGCCGCCAGCGTGGCGATCAGCGTGGGCTTTCTCAACTCGGCCTGCATGACCCCATCGGTTTGAGCGTGAGGTTTCGATGAAATCGTCAATGAAACGCAGCTCCCTGAAACTGGTGCTGGCGGGCTCTCTACCGCTGGCGCTGTCGGCGTGCGGCCCGCAGGAAGAACTGTATACGGTCAGCCAGAAGGTCAAATACGACACCGTTGCTGCCTGTGTAGGTGACAACGTGCCAAGCGCTGTCTGCGCCGATGCCTACCAGCAGGCGCAGGGCGAGTATCAACGCCTGACGCCCACGTTTGCGTTCCAGAGCGAGTGCGAGGCGCAGTTCGGTGCGGGCAACTGCCAGGCCACCGTCGGTGGGCGCTTCATACCGCGCATGAACGGGTTCGAGCTGGAAAGCGCCGCTGAGGTGACCCAGTCACAACTTGACGCCGGCTACGCGCAGGGCGGGGGCTATGGGCATGTTGCCAGCGCAGCGGTAGCCGGGATCCTGCTGGGGCAGATGGCCCGCAACAGCGACCGTCGTTTTCGCGCACAGCCCTTGTATGCCAACCGCAGTGGGGCGGGCCTTGGGCCGCGCACTGGGGCGTTGGGTGGAATCCAGCGTGCCAAAGAGGATGAGCAAGGCAGCAGTGGAAGTTCGTCCGGCGGTGGCGGTGGCGGCGGCAGCTGGAGCCGCAAGGAGCCTCGCCCAGCCTCGTCGGCATCGATCACCCGCGGTGGTTTTGGCAGCCAGGCGACGGCCCGCAGCGGCTGGGGCGGCAGGTCTGGCAGCTTTTTTGGAGGTTGAGCATGCGCAAGGTCGAGCTGGCGGAGCGCCCAGACTGGCGCGCGACCGCCGAGCGTGAGGGTTTCGCCTTTCACACCATCGACGGCGAACGTTACTGGGACGAGCGCGGATATTACCAATTCAGCGAAGCCCAGGTCGTTCGCGACCTGCAGGCGCCGACCGAAGCGCTGCACGCGATGTGCCTGGAAGCGGTCGGGCGCATTGTCGACAGCGAAGCGTTGATGACTCGCCTGGCCATCCCGCCGGCCTTCTTCGACCTGGTGCGCCGGTCATGGAAGCAGGCGCAGCCGCACCTGTACGGTCGCTTCGACTTCAGCTATGACGGCACTGGGCCGGCAAAACTCATCGAAGCCAATTACGACACGCCAACCTCGCTGTACGAGGCCGCAGCCTTCCAGTTGATCTGGCTGGAGGAGCAGATGGCGCGTGGGCTGCTGCCTGCAGACGCCAGCCAGTTCAACACCCTGGCCGAAGACCTGGTGCAGGCATTTGCCGCAGTGCCGGGGCAGGGCGCGTTCTATTTTTCGACCATCTCGTGCTCGCTGGAGGACCGTGGCACCACGGACTTTTTGCGCAGGATGGCCGAGCATGCGGGGGTCCGTACGCGGCATATCGACCTCGAAGACATAGGCCTGAGCGACAACGGCCGGTTCGTCGACCTGCAGGGCCAGCCCATCCAGCGCCTGTTCAAGCTGCATGCCTGGGAGCACATCTTCCATGAGGCGTTCGGTCAGGCGATTGCCAGCTGCGACACGCAGTTCTTCGAACCGCCCTGGAAAGCGCTGATTTCCAACAAAGGCATCCTGCCGTTGTTGTGGGAGTGGTTCGAAGGGCACCCGAACCTGCTGCCGGCTGTTGTCGACCACAACCCGCAGGCCCCAGTACCCAGAGGCTGGGTACGCAAGCCGTACTTCTCCCGTGAGGGCGCCAACGTGGATATCCGTACCGAGGGTGGCCTACGGGTCTTCGAAGATGGGCCCTACAACGATGCGCCCTATATCCTGCAGGGTTTCGCACCTTTGCCGAAGTTCGCTGACAGTTACACACTGATTGGTTCGTGGGTGATTGGCGACAAGGCTTCGGGGATTGGCATTCGTGAAGACGATTCGTTGATCACCAAGGACAGTTCGCGTTTCCTGCCGCATGTGGTGCTGGGCTGAGCGGCCCTCTGGTCGGTTTCAGGATGCGCCTGGTCGCTCGCGCGCATCCCTTCGGCGCCACAAGTGCCATGCTTGTGGGATGCCCATGAGCCCAGTGCGCGCAGACGCGCGGCCATCGGCAAGGAGGCCACCGACAACCCCGCCACCGTGACGTGGGCGGTGTGCCGCAGCAGAACACGCCGGTTACCTGCCCACTGATAACAACAGGCGGGGGCCGTGATGCCGAGGTCCGCTGTATGCCTGATGAATTGCTCCACCTGCCCGTTATCCAGCGCATCCTGAGCCAGCACCAGGGCACCCAGGGCGCGCTGTTGCCGATCCTTCATGCCCTCCAGGAAGCCATCGGTTTCATCCCCGATGCCGCCGTCGCCGACATCGCCCGTGCGCTCAACCTCAGCCTGGCCGAGGTGCGCGGTGTGATCAGCTTCTACCACGACTTCCGTACCTCGCCGCCCGCCCGGCACACCCTGCGCCTGTGCCGCGCCGAGTCATGCCAGAGCCGTGGCAGCGAAGCCCTGGCCGCGCAGCTGCGTGAACAGCTGGCGCTGGACGACCACGGCACCAGCGCCGACGGCGCCATCAGCCTGCGCCCGGTGTACTGCCTGGGCGCCTGCGCCTGTTCGCCGGCGCTGGAGCTGGATGGCCAGGTGCATGCGCGCCTCACCCCCGAGCGGCTACGGTCGCTGGTGAACGATTGCCTGGAGGACACAGCATGCTGAAGTTGTTCATCCCCTGCGATTCGGTGGCCCGCGCCGTGGGTGCCGACCAGGTTGCCGAGGCCCTGCAGCGCGAGGCCGACCGCCGCCAGTTGCCGCTGGATATCCAGCGCACCAGCGCGCGTGGCCTGTACTGGCTTGAACCACTGGTGGAGTGTGAAACCACGGAAGGCCGCCAGGGCTACGGCCCGGTCACCGCTGAAGATGCGCCTTCATTGCTGGACGCGTTGACCGGGCAGCCCGGCGGCCACTCGCTGGCGCTGGGGCCTGTGGAGGCAATCCCTTATCTGAATACCCAGCAGCGCCTGCTGTTCGCCCGCGCGGGGGTCACGCGACCGCTTTCGCTGGAGGATTATCGTGCTCACGGCGGCTTCAAAGGCCTCGAAAGTGCTGTCGCGCTGGGCGGCGCGGAAGTGGTTGCCGCTGTGCTCGATTCCGGCCTGCGCGGGCGCGGCGGTGCGGCGTTCCCGGCGGGCATCAAGTGGCGCACCGTGCGCGACGCTGGGGCCGGGCAGAAGTACGTGGTGTGCAACGCCGACGAAGGCGACTCGGGGACGTTTGCCGACCGCATGCTGATGGAAGGCGACCCATTCCTGCTGATAGAAGGCATGATCATCGCCGGACTCGCCGTGGGCGCCGACAAGGGCTACATCTACGTGCGCTCGGAATACCCCGACGCGATCCGTGTGCTCGATCAAGCCTTCGCCATCGTCCGCGATGCCGGCTATCTCGGTACCGACGTGGCGGGCAGCGGCCTCGCCTTCGACCTGGAGGTCCGTGTCGGCGCTGGCGCCTATATCTGCGGTGAGGAAACCGCGCTGCTCGAGTCCATCGAAGGCAAACGCGGCATCGTCCGCGCCAAGCCGCCGCTGCCTGCGTTGCAGGGGCTGTTCGGCCTGCCGACGCTGGTGCACAACGTGCTCACCCTGGCCTCGGTGCCCACCATCCTGGCCAAGGGCGCCGCGTTCTACCGCGATTTCGGCATGGGCCGCTCACTGGGCACCATGCCCTTCCAGCTGGCCGGCAACATCCGCCACGGTGGCCTGGTGGAGCGCGCCTTCGGCCTGACCTTGCGCGAGCTGGTTGAAACCTACGGCGGCGGCACCGCCAGCGGCCGGCCGCTAAAAGCCGCGCAGGTCGGTGGCCCGCTTGGCGCCTGGGTACCGCCCAGCCATTTCGACACTCCGCTGGACTACGAGGCCTTCGCCGCCATGGGCGCGATGCTGGGCCACGGCGGCGTGGTGGTGGCCGATGACACCCTGAACATGGCCAACATGGCGCGCTTTGCGTTGCAGTTCTGCGCTGAAGAATCCTGCGGCAAGTGCACCCCTTGCCGCATCGGCTCCACCCGCGGCATGGAGGTAGTCGACCGCCTGATCGCCACCCGTGATTTCAGCGAACGCCACGACCAGGCCCTGCTACTGCGCGACCTGTGCGACACCCTGCAGTACGGTTCGCTGTGCGCCATGGGCGGCATGACCGCCTACCCGGTGGCCAGCGCCCTCAAGTACTTCCCCGCCGATTTCGGGCTGACCACCACGGAGGCTGCGCAGTGATCAATTATTTCGACCCCGAGACGGATCTTGGCACCCCGGAACGCCACAGCGATGTGCAGGTCAACCTCGACATCGACGGCCGCAGCATCAGCGTGCCGGCTGGCACCTCGGTGATGCGCGCCGCCGCCATGCTTGGCACCAACATCCCCAAACTCTGCGCCACCGACAGCCTGGAAGCGTTCGGCTCGTGCCGCATGTGCATGGTCGAGATCGACGGCATGCGCGGCTACCCGGCCTCGTGCACCACGCCGGTCAGCGAAGGCATGGTGGTGCGCACGCAAACGCCACGCCTGGCCGACCTGCGCCGCAACGTGATGGAGTTGTACATCTCCGACCACCCGCTCGACTGCCTGACCTGCTCGGCCAACGGCAACTGCGAGCTGCAGACCGTCGCCGGCCAGGTCGGCCTGCGCGAGGTGCGCTACGGCTATGATGGCGCCAACCACCTGGCCGAGAAGAAGGACGTGTCCAACCCGTACTTCGACTACGAACCCAGCAAGTGCATCGTCTGCAGCCGCTGCGTGCGCGCCTGCGAAGACATCCAGGGCACTTTCGCCCTGACCATCACCGGGCGCGGTTTCGAGTCGCGGGTAGCCGCTGCCGGGGGGGACGATTTCCTCAGCTCGGAATGCGTGTCGTGCGGTGCCTGCGTACAGGCCTGCCCAACCGCGACCTTGACCGAAAAAAGCCTGGTGCAGATTGGCCAGCCCGAGCGCGCGGTGATCACCACCTGCGCCTACTGCGGCGTCGGTTGTTCGTTCCGCGCCGAGATGAAGGGCGACCAGCTGGTACGCATGGTCCCGGACAAGAACGGCGGCGCCAACCACGGCCACGCCTGCGTCAAGGGCCGCTTCGCCTGGGGCTATGCCACCCACCCGGACCGCATCACCAAACCGATGATCCGCAAACGCCTCGAAGACCCATGGCAGGAAGTCAGCTGGGACGAGGCCGTTACCTACGCGGCCAGCGAGTTCCGACGCATCCAGCTCACGCATGGGCGTGACTCGATTGGTGGCATCACCTCCAGCCGCTGCACCAACGAAGAAGCCTACCTGGTGCAAAAACTGGTGCGCACGGCCTTCGGCAACAACAACGTGGATACCTGCGCGCGGGTGTGCCATTCGCCCACTGGCTACGGCCTCAAGCAGACCCTCGGCGAGTCGGCCGGCACCCAGAGTTTCGATTCGGTGATGCAGGCCGACGTGGTCCTGGTGATCGGCGCCAACCCCACCGACGCCCACCCTGTGTTCGGCTCGCAGCTCAAGCGCCGCCTGCGCCAGGGCGCGCGGTTGATCGTCATCGACCCCCGGCGCATCGACCTGGTCGATTCGCCGCACGCCCGTGCCGACCTGCACCTGCAGCTGCGTCCCGGCACCAACGTGGCCATGCTCAACGCATTGGCCCATGTGATCGTCAGCGAGGGCCTGCTGGCCCAGCGCTTCATCGACGCCCGCTGTGAAACCGAGGACTTCGCCCGCTGGCGCGATTTCGTCAACCTGCCGGAAAACGCCCCAGAACAACTCGGGCCCTTGTGCGGCGTGCCCGCCGAGCAGATCCGCGCCGCTGCCCGGCTGTATGCCACCGGCGGCAACGCAGCGATCTATTACGGCCTGGGGGTGACCGAGCACAGCCAGGGCAGCACGGCGGTGATGGGCATCGCCAACCTGGCCATGGCCACCGGCAATATCGGCCGTGAAGGGGTCGGGGTGAACCCGCTGCGCGGGCAGAACAACGTGCAGGGCTCGTGCGACATGGGCTCGTTCCCGCACGAACTGCCGGGCTACCGGCATATCTCCAACGAAGGCGTGCGGGCCGAGTTCGAGCAGGCGTGGGGGGTAACCCTGCAGCCTGATCCTGGCCTGCGCATCCCCAATATGTTCGAAGCCGCGCTGGACGGCAGCTTCAAGGCGCTGTACTGCCAGGGCGAAGACATCGCCCAGAGCGACCCCAACACCCAGCATGTCACCGCCGCGTTGCGGGCCATGGAATGCGTGGTGGTGCAGGACATCTTCCTCAACGAGACGGCCAAGTTCGCCCATGTGTTCCTGCCGGGCAGCTCGTTCCTTGAGAAGGACGGCACCTTCACCAACGCCGAACGCCGTATCTCGCGGGTACGCAAGGTCATGCAGCCGCTGGCCGGCAAGGCCGATTGGGAAGCGACCGTGGCCCTGGCCAACGCCCTGGGCTACCCGATGAGCTACCGCCACCCCTCCGAAATCATGGACGAAATCGCCCGCCTGACGCCGAGCTTCCACCGCGTCAGCTACGCCGAGATCGACCGCCACGGCAGCCTGCAGTGGCCGTGCAACGACGCCGCGCCCGATGGCACGCCGACCCTGCACATCGACCAGTTCGTGCGCGGCAAGGGCCGCTTCATGCTCACCGGTTACGTGCCCACCGACGAGAAGGTCAGCAGCCGCTACCCGCTGCTGCTGACCACCGGGCGCATCCTCAGCCAGTACAACGTTGGCGCCCAGACCCGACGCACCCGCAACACCGCCTGGCATGACGCCGACCGCCTCGAACTGCACCCGAGCGACGCCGAAAGCCGTGGCATCCGTGATGGCGACTGGGTCGGCATCGGCAGCCGCGCCGGGCAGACGGTGCTGCGCGCCAAGGTCAGTGGCCGCGTGGCACCTGGGGTGGTCTACACCACCTTCCACTTCCCCGAGTCCGGCGCCAACGTAATCACCACCGACAACTCCGACTGGGCCACCAACTGCCCTGAGTACAAGGTCACGGCGGTGGAAGTGGTGAAGGTCTTCCACCCGTCGGAGTGGCAGAAGCGCTACCAGGACTTCAGTGACGAACAGCGCCGCCTGCTCAAGGAGCGCCGCGCGGCCGAAAAACCGGAGAAAGCCGAGGTGCGCCGATGAGCAGCGACAACCTGATCAAGATGGCCAACCAGATTGCCCACTACTTCGACAGCGAGCCGGACCATGCCCTGGCGGTGAACGGGGTGCGCCAGCATTTGCACAGCTTCTGGACCCCGGCCATGCGGCGGCAGTTGGGGGAGTGGGCCGAGGCCCATGCAGGGGAAGGGTTGGACCCCAAGGTGGTGGAGGCCTTGGCCTAGCGCACGTCTGCACCGGCCTCTTCGCGGGCTCGCCCCGCGAAAGGCCAGCGCTGACAAGATGAAATGTCCGTCATGAATGCCAGGCGAATGCCGCCGCAATGCTACGCTCGCGGAAACACTCGTCACGGATACCCACCATGGACATGAACTGGCACCAGGCCCTGCAAGAGAGCCTGAGCTGGCTTGCAATCGCCTCGTTCATTACGCTGATCGGCTTCACCGCCGCCGCCACACTGGCCGTGCGTTACACGCGTTGGGGCAGCCAGTTCTGGCAGCTCGCCGGCCCTTATTTCACCTTCAAACGCAGTTGGCGCCCGTTGCTGGTGTTCGCCGTGCTGCTGGTGCTGACGCTGTTCTCGGTACGCATGAACGTGCTGTTCTCGTTCTGGTACAACGGCTTCTACAGCGCCCTGCAAGCGCTCGACCAGGCCGCCTTCTGGTACCTGCTCGGGGTGTTTGCGGTGCTGGCGACCATTCACGTACTGCGCTCACTGTTTACCTTCTATGTGACCCAGGCCTTCAGCATCCAGTGGCGGGTCTGGCTGACCGAACGCATGACCGGCGACTGGATGCATGGCGATGCCTACTACCGTGGGCAATTCCTCGCCGAGCCGGTGGACAACCCGGACCAACGTATCGAACTGGACGTCAACGCATTCGTCACCAACTCGGTGTCGCTGGCGCTAGGGGCGGTCAGCGCGCTGGTGTCGCTGGTGGCCTTCACCGGTATTCTCTGGGGCCTGTCGGCGCCACTGGCGGTGGCGGGCGTGGAGATCCCCCGGGCAATGGTGTTTGCCGTGTACGTGTATGTGCTGATCGCCACCTGGATCGCCTTCCGCCTCGGGCGCCCGTTGATCCGCCTGAACTTCCTCAACGAAAAACTCACCGCCAACTTCCGTTATGCGTTGATGCGCCTGCGTGAAAATGCCGAAAACATTGCGTTCTACCAAGGCGCGCAGGTGGAGCGGGGCACGTTGCTGGGCCGCTTCGGCGCGCTGATCGTCAACGTCTGGGCGCTGGTGTTCCGGAACCTCAAGTTCAGCGGCTTCAACCTGGGCGTCAGCCAGGTGGCCGTGGTGTTCCCGTTCATCCTCCAGGCGCCGCGGTTCTTCAGTGGCGCGATCAAGCTCGGTGATGTCATGCAGACCTCCCAAGCCTTTGGCCAGGTACAGGATTCGCTGTCGTTCTTCCGTGAGTCCTACGACACCTTTGCCCAGTACCGCGCCACCCTCGACCGTCTGACCGGCTTTCTCGATGCCAACCAGCAGGCCAGCACGCTGCCACGGGTCAGCACCCACCAGCAGGCGCAAGGGCTGGACATCGCTGGCCTGCAGGTGATGCGGCCCGATGGCCATGCGCTGATCGCCGACCTCGCCCTGCGCCTGCACGCGGGCCAGGCGCTGCTGATCAAGGGCCCTTCAGGCAGCGGCAAGACCACCTTGCTGCGGGCCCTGGCGGGCTTGTGGCCGTATGCAGAGGGCGAGGTCAGGCGGCCGACCGGCACCCAGGCGCTGTTCCTCTCGCAGCGCCCGTACCTGCCCCTGGGCGACCTGCGTACCGCTATCGCCTACCCGGCAGACAGCACGCCCGAGGACGAGGCGCGCATGCAGCAGGCGCTGCGCCAGGTCAACCTGGCCCACCTGGCCGAGCGCCTGGCGGTCAGCTGTGACTGGTCGCATATCCTGTCGGTGGGCGAGCAGCAGCGGCTGGCCTTTGCCCGGGTGCTGTTCAACCGGCCACAGGTGGTGTTCCTCGACGAGTCCACCTCGGCGATGGACGAAGGACTGGAGCATGCGCTGTATGCGCTGTTGCGCAACGAAATGCCGCAGACATTGCTGGTGAGTGTCGGCCACCGCAGCACCTTGGCCGCGTTCCATACCCATCGGCTGGAAGTGGACGGGCAGGGTGGCTGGTCGTTGCTGGAGCAAAAGCCGGAGGTTGAGCTGCAGGCCTAGGGTGCCTGCACCGGCCTCTTCGCCGGCTTGCCCGCGAAGAGGCCAGTGCAGCCGAGACACCTTCAGGGTTGCATCACGATCAACTCCGCCCCCTCATTGCGCACATTCCCCACGTCCTTGCCCACCGCAAACCATTCAAACGCCTCCACCGGCAAGCACCGCTCCCGTGCCAGCCGCTCGGCTTCTTCGGCAGGCACCTCGGTGTCGATCCACACCCGCGCATCCGCCGGCCCCAGCACCAGCGGCCGACGGTCATGGATATCGACCATCCCTGCGTCACTTGCGGCGGTGATGATCACGAACCCGTCCCCCTCGTTCGGCTCCAGCCCGGTATGCACCTCGGCCAGTGCGGCCATGAACATCGGTGCCCGGCTTTTCAGGCGGATGAAGTAGGGCTGCTTGCGTTTGGGGTCCTGCGGGTCGCTCACCCACTCGTACCAACCATCGGCCATTACCAGCGCACGCCCTTGCGGCCACAGGGCCTTGAAGAACTTGCCGGTGGTCACCGTCTCGACCCGCGCATTGATCGGCGCCGGCCGTTTGCCGGTGGCCCAAAACGGCGCCCAGCCCCAGTGGCAGGGGGCGATGCGCAGCCCGTCGTCAGCGTTGTGCAGGATCAATACACGGCTGCCGGGCGCCACGTTGTAACGGCCGATGGGCAGGTTGTCGTAGCCACTGATCACATCCTGCTCGGCGTCCAGTTCACGCAGGTAATCGGCCAGGCCCTGGTACTGGGCGAAGCGTCCGCACATGGCATGTACCCCCACTTGTCGAAATGTCCTACGGCGAAATTGACCGGCTACCCGGCACAGCGTTTACTGTATATAAATACAGTTTATTTCAAGGCCGTGACATGACTTCCATCCTGGGTCCGATCACCTGCGGCAGCACTGCGCTGCCACGCTATCTGTTTCGCGTGCCGGCGGGCTTCCCGTCGCCGGCGGCAGACCATATGGAGCAACCCATCTCGCTGGACGAGCTGTTCAACCTGCGTGCGCCGCACATGTATCTGGTCAGGATAGACGGCGACAGCATGCAGGGCGCCGGCATCTTCGACGGTGACCTGGTGCTGGTCGACCGCTCGATCGAGGCGCGCAATGGCCATATCGTGATCGCCGCGGTCAACGGCGAGCCGCTCTGCAAGCGGTTGCAGCGCATCGGCAGCCAGGTGGTGCTGCGTTCGGAAAACCCGCGCTTTGCGCCACGCTACATCATGGAGGGTGACGAGCTGACGATCTGGGGTGTGGTGACCTTCAGTGTGCGCAGCCACGACCCGCACTCATGATGCTGCAACCCCCGCCAACGTCGCGACCGCAAAGCCGGCACCCACCAGGAAGGTGGCCTCAAACCCGACCCCATCCCACAACAGCCCGGCCATCACACTGGCAACCAGCAGCGCCATCCCGGTCAACAGGTTGAACAGGCCGAAGGCCGTGCCGCGCAGGTTGGCCGGTGCACTGTCGGCGATCAGCGCAGCAAAGATGCCCTGGGTGAAGCCCAGGTGCAGCCCCCAGGCCGCCACCCCCAGCGCCAGGCCGGCCCAGCCCGGCATCAGTGCCAGCAGCAGGTCGGCGGTGATCAGCAGCCCGAGCCCCATCATCAGCACGCCGCGCCGGCCCACGCGGTCCGACAACGCACCGGCGGGGTAGGCCGACAGCGAATAGGCCAGCGCCATCAGCACCAGCACTGCCGGTGCCCACAACGGTGCCAGGCCCATGTCCTGGGCACGTAGCAGCAAAAAGGCCTCGCTGAAGCGGGCCAGGGTAAAGACCATGGCCAGGCCGATCAGCCGCCAGTACGCCTGGCCCAGGCGGGCCAGTTCGTGCAACGCCAGCGGTGCGCGCACGGGGGGCGCGGCAGGTGGGGCCTCAGGTTCGCGAACGAAGGCCACGAGGATGTACACGGCGACAAACGCCGGGATCACCGCCACCCAGAACACCGTCTGGAAATGGCTCGCCGTCAGCCACATCAGCACAATCGCCAGCAATGGCCCGAGGAAGGCGCCGACGGTGTCCAGCGCCTGGCGCAGGCCAAATGCCGCGCCGCGCAACTCGGGCGGGGTCACGTCGGCCACCAGTGCATCCCGCGGCGCCCCGCGGATGCCCTTGCCGATACGGTCGACGAAACGCGCGCCAATAAGCCAGTCCAGCCCCGAGGCCAGGGGGAACACCGGCTTGGTCAGCGCGCCCAGGCCATAGCCCAGCACCGTCAGTAGCTTGCGCTTGCCCAGGCGGTCGCTGAGTGCGCCGGAAAATACCTTGGTGATCGACGCGGTGGCCTCGGCGATGCCTTCGATGACACCCACCGCCACCACCGAAGTGCCGAGCACGGTGACCATGTACAGCGGCAGCAGGGCGTGGATCATCTCCGATGAAATGTCCATGAACATCGACACGAAACCCAGCGCCCAGACACTGCGCGGGATCTTCGGCAAGGCCTTGGCGGTGGCCAGGTGCTGGGTTTTCTCGACGCTGCGCATCGTGGGCCTCTGCAGTGCGGTCACGTTCGAAACTGTAGGAGCCTGGGCGCAGGATGCAAATCGGATGAGCGGATGGGGGCAACTGCGAATCGGCATGGTTAACTGTATATAAATACAGTATTCGTGATGCCGCCCGATGAACCCGCTACCTGTTTTTGCCCTGATCGACTGCAACAGTTTTTACGCCAGCTGCGAGCGCGTGTTCCGCCCCGACCTGCTGCGCACGCCCATCGTCGTGCTCAGCAACAACGACGGCTGCATCATCGCCCGCAGTGCCGAGGCCAAGCCGCTGGTGAAGATGGGCCAGCCCTACTACCAGGTGAAGGACCTGCTGCGCGAGCATGGCGTGCTGGCCTTTTCGTCCAACTACGCGCTGTACGGCGACATGAGCCAGCGGGTGATGACGGTGATCGAAGGCATGGTCCCGGCCGTGGAGGTGTACTCCATCGACGAAGCCTTTGCCGACCTGTCCGGCATGCCGGACGATCTCGATTACCTTGGCCGTTGCATCCGCGAGCGGGTGCTCAAGCACACCGGCATTCCCGTCGGTGTCGGCATCGCTGGCACCAAGACCCTGGCCAAACTGGCCAACCACGCGGCCAAACGCTGGGCCGTGCAAAGCGGTTGGGTGGTCGACCTGCGCAACGCGTCGCATCGTGAGTGGGTGCTGAAGAAGTGCGATGTGTCCGAGGTGTGGGGCATCGGCAAACGCCTCACTGCACACCTGCAGGGTATGAATATCCGCACGGCTTGGGACCTGTCCCGCGCCGACCCTGGCCTGCTGCGCAAGACGTTCAGCGTGGTGGTGGAAAAGACCGCCCGCGAGCTGGCTGGCACCCCCTGCCTGCAATTGCAGGACATCGACCCGCCGCGCCAGGAAATCTGCTGCAGCCGCATGTTTGGCATGCGCCTGACCGAGCTGGCACCGATCAAGGAAGCGCTGGCCACCTACGTGATGCGCGCCACCGAGAAGCTGCGCCAGCAACGCTCGCTGGCGCGACGGATGCGGGTGAGCATCCGCACCGGCATGTTCAACCCCGACGAGCCCCGTTACGCCAATGGCGTGGTGGTGCAACTGCCATACCCCACCGATGACGTGCGGCTGCTCACCCGCATGGCGCTGGAGGCGGTGGAGCGGGTGTATCGCCAGGGGTTTCGCTACAGCAAGGCTGAGGTGCTGCTGCTCGACCTGTGCCAGCGCGGCGAGTTCACCGGCGACCTGTTCACGCCCGCGCAAACGCAGCAGGCGGAGCGGGTAATGGGCGTGATCGACGGGGTGAACGCGCGGTGGGGTAGGGGCACGTTGCGCAGCGCAGCGGTGCCGGCGGCGGGGGATTGGGCGATGCGGCGGGCGTTGATGAGTGCGGGGTATACGACGCAGATGGCTGGGCTGTGGCGGGTGAATCTGTGAGACTGGCCGCAGCTGCTTTGACGCCCATCACCGGCACAGAAAGGGCGCCCACAGGGGCCACCGGCGATGTCAGAAACTCAACCGCACCGCCAACGCCGCCAAGGTCACCAGCAACACCGGCACCGTCAACAGCACCCCGACCTTGAAGTAATACCCCCAGCCGATGGTCACCCCTTTGCGCGCCAGCACATGCAGCCACAACAACGTGGCCAGGCTGCCGATCGGGGTGATCTTCGGCCCCAGGTCGCAGCCAATGACGTTGGCATAGATCATCGCCTCGCGCACCACGCCCTGCGCTTCGCTGGCATGGATCGACAACGCGCCGATCAACACGCTGGGCAGGTTGTTCATCACCGACGACAGCAGCGCGGCAATCAGCCCGGTACCCAGCGAGGCGGCCCACAGCCCGTGCCCGGCCAGCCAGTTGAGCACGGTGACGAGCGAGTCGGTAAGGCCGGCGTTGCGCAAGCCGTAGACCACCAGGTACATCCCCAGCGAGAACACCACGATCTGCCACGGCGCCTCGCGCACCACACGGCGGGTGGAGATCACGTGGCCACGGGCGGCGACGGCGAACAGCACCGCCGCGCAGGCGGCGGCCACGGCACTGACCGGGATGCCCATGGGCTCGAGCACGAACAGGCTGGCCAGCAACGCCAGCAGCACCACCCAGCCGACACGAAAGGTCGCCCGGTCACGCACCGCCATGGCCGGCAGCTTGAGCTCATCGGTGGCGTAGCGCCGGGGGATGTCGCGGCGAAAATACAGCCACAGCACCAGCAGCGTGGCTGCCACTGCTACCAGGTTCACCGGCACCATGACCGCAGCGTAGGCGTTGAACCCTAGCTTGAAGTAATCCGCCGAGACGATATTCACCAGGTTCGACACCACCAGCGGCAAGCTGGCGGTGTCGGCGATGAAGCCCGCGCCCATGACGAAGGCCAGGGTCGCCGCCGGGGAGAAGCGCAACGCCAGCAGCATCGACATGACGATCGGGGTGAGGATCAGCGCCGCGCCGTCATTGGCGAACAGCGCCGACACCGCCGCGCCCAGCAGCACCATGAAGGCGAACAGACGGCGCCCGTCACCCCGTGCCCAGCGGGCCACGTGCAACGCCGCCCACTCGAAGAAGCCTGCTTCATCCAGCAGCAGGCTGATGATGATCAGCGCGATGAAGGTGGCGGTGGCGTTCCAGATGATTGCCCATACCGCGGGGATATCGTGCAACGACACCACCCCGAACAGCAGGGCCAGCACGGCGCCGAGGGTGGCGCTCCAGCCAACGCCGAGGCCTTTGGGTTGCCAGATGACCAAGGTCAGGGTGAACAGGAATATCAACGCGGCTGGGAGCATGAAGACGCTGTCTCGAAGCAGGAAAGAGGGCAGGTGCGACTGTACACGGGTCGCCCGCGTGCCGGAAAAGTTCCGTTACAAACATGTAAGTTTCGTAAATAAGATATAAACCCATTTGAGAATCACTATATTTACCACCCCTGTTGGCCCCCAAGCAGTGTTTGCGAGGCCGGTGGGCGTGGGCCCCCGGCTTCCTGGCAGGGATGTGCCCTTTCGCTTACCGATAGCAGGAGATGTGTCGATGCAGTGCAGAACCTCACCCAACAGCCTGGCCCTGGCGTTCGTCGCGCTGGCGTCGCCGGCCATGATGGCGACCGCAGCCGAAGCAGAGGAGCAGCGCGCCGGTGAGGTGCTGGAAGTGCCGGCCGCCGATAACGCCCTGGTGATCCAGGACACGTTGGTGACTGCAGAGCGCGAGGCCCGCCAGGCGCTGGGCTCATCGATCATCACCGAAGCGGACATCAAGCGCCGCCCGCCGGCCAACGACTTGTCCGACATCATCCGCCGCGAGCCAGGGGTCAACCTGACCGGCAACAGCGCCAGCGGCGCGCGTGGCAACAACCGGCAGATCGACCTGCGCGGCATGGGGCCGGAAAACACCCTGATCCTCATTGACGGCAAGCCGTCCAGCGCACGTAATGCCGTGCGCTACGGCTGGAACGGCGACCGCGATACCCGTGGCGAGACCAACTGGGTGCCGGCCGAGGCGGTCGAGCGCATCGAGATCCTGCGCGGCCCGGCTGCGGCGCGCTATGGTTCGGGCGCCATGGGCGGGGTGGTCAATATCATCACCAAGCGCCCCACCGAGCAGTTCAAGGGCAACCTCAACCTTTACACGCAAATGCCCGAAGACAGCGCCGAGGGTGTCAGCCGCCGCGCCAACTTCAACCTCAGCGGCGGGCTCACCGACAACCTCGGTGTGCGCCTTTACGGCGGCCTGGCCAAGACCGATGCCGACGACCTCGACATCAACGCCGACCACGCCAACAGCGCGCTGGTCGCCGGCCGTGAGGGCGTGCGCAACAAGGACATCAACGGCCTGCTGAGCTGGAAGCTCAACGACGAGCACCGCCTCGAAGCCAGCGCCGGCTACAGCCGCCAAGGCAACATCTACGCCGGCGACACCATGAACAGCAACGGCGGCGGCAACCTTGAGCTGATCAACAGCCTGTATGGCCACGAAACCAACGTCATGCAGCGCAATACCTACGACCTGACCCACCTGGGCGACTTCGGCTGGGGTACCAGCAAGACCAGCCTGGCCTATGAGTACGTGCGCAACTGGCGCCTCAACGAAGGCCTGGCCGGTGGCCCGGAAGGTGCGATCAACGACAGCGGTGCGGCCGTGTCGCGGCTGCGCAACACGCGGCTGAGCAGCGAAGTGAACCTGCCGTTCGCCATGGGCAGCAGCGAACACGTGCTGACCCTGGGGGGTGAATACCTGTACGAGTCGCTCAACGACCAAGGCTCGTTCCGCCCGCAGAGCTTCGACCCCAGCGGCGGTGGCAGCGATGTGATCAGCGGCTTCGACCGCAGCAACTCGAAGATGACCGCCAAAAGCTATGCGCTGTTCGTCGAGGACAACATCATCCTGGGCGACACCACGGTCACCCCGGGCCTGCGCTTCGACCACCACGAAACCTTCGGCGACAACTTCAGCCCAAGCCTCAACCTGTCGCACAAGCTCACCGACGCGCTGACCGTCAAGGGCGGTATCGCCCGTGCCTACAAAGTGCCCAACCTGTACCAGTCCAACCCCAACTACCTGCTCTACAGCCGCGGCAACGGTTGCAGCGTGCAGCAGGCCAACTCGGGTGGCTGCTACCTGCAGGGCAACGCCGACCTCAAGCCGGAGATCAGCGTCAACAAGGAGATCGGCCTGCTGTACGACCGTGGCACCTGGCGCACCAGTGCGACCTACTTCCGCAACGATTACAAGAACAAGATCATCGGTGATACCGATGTGCTCTACACCATCAACAGCGGTCGCCGCGTGACCCAGTGGGAAAACGCCGGCGAGGCACGCGTGGAGGGTATCGAGGGCAACTTCTTCGTCGAGCTGACCCCGACGCTGGACTGGAACACCAACCTGACCTGGATGCTCGACAACGACAACCGCGAGACGGGCGAGCCGCTGTCGGTGATCCCGGAGTACACGGTCAACAGCACCCTGGACTGGCGCGCCACCGACAAGCTGTCGTTCCAGGTGGCGGGCACCTATTACGGTAAGCAGAAGTCGCCGACCTACAACTACCGCACCCAGGAAAACTATGACGTCGAGGCGCAGGAAGACGTTGAAGCCTACGGGCTGGTGGACGTGAGCGCCGGGTACACGTTCAACGCCAACTATGACGTGCGGGTGGGTGTGAACAACGTGTTCGACAAGCAGATCCTGCGCGGTGGCAATGCCAGCAGTTCGGGGGCCAACACCTATAACCAGCCGGGTAGGGCGGTGTTTGCTTCGCTGAATATTTCCTTCTGAGGAATGGGCTGCACAGCAGCCCTCAGATTGATCACCGAGGAATTCCCGATGAACAAAGCCCCCGCCTGGTTGCAGATCCTCTCGCGCAGCGGCGCCGCACTGCTCGGCGGCTACGCGCTGACCTACGCCGCCAGCGCCTGCCTGGCGCGGCTGCTGCCGCTGGCACCCGCCGATGCCGTCATCGTCGCGACCCTGCCAGCCTTCATCTTCTATACCGCCGCGATCCTCTGGGCCTTCGCCAGCCGTGACGCGTTGCGCGCCTGGGCGCTACTGGCAGTAGCCGCGCCGTTGGCATTGATCGGCTTCTGGCCCCAGGCACTGGAGTGGTTGGCATGAAGAACACCTTCACCCAATCGATGGCCTGGCTGCACACCTGGGGTGGGCTGATCTTCGGCTGGCTGCTGTTTGCCATCTTCGTCACCGGTACCCTGGCGGTGTTCGACAAGGAGCTCAACCACTGGATGCAGCCGGAAATCCCGGCCAGCGAGGTGTCCCAGGCCGATGCCGCGCGGCGTGCCATCAGCTACCTGCAAACCCATGAAGCGCAGGCCGGCAACTGGGGGGTCAGCCTGCCCACCGAGCGTTCGCCCGGGCTGCGCGTGTCCACCGCTGAACGGCGTCATGGCGGCGGGGTGCAGCTCGACCCGCACAGTGGCGAGGCCATCGAGGTGCGTGACAGTGTGGGCGGCAATTTCTTCTTCCGTTTCCACTTCACCCTCGACCTGCCGCGCAACTGGGGCATCTTCGTGGTCGGTGCGCTGGCACTGGTGATGCTCGCGGCGCTGGTCACCGGCATCGTCATCCACAAGAAGATCTTCAAGGAGTTCTTCACCTTCCGGCCGAACAAGGGCCAGCGTTCCTGGCTGGACTTGCACAACGCCAGCGCGGTGCTGTTGCTGCCGTTTCACCTGATGATCACCTACACCGGCCTGGTGATCTTCATGCTCATCTACATCCCGGCGGGTGTCGACGCACTGTTTGCCGGCGACAGCCGCGCCTACTTCCAGGCCCAGGGCAACGCCCGTATGGAGCAGCCGCGTGGCCTGGCCAAGCAGCCGGGCGAACTGGTCGATGTGGTGCCGCTGCTGGCGCAGGCCGAGGCGGCGCTGGGGCCGATCGCCGGCTTCAATATTCGCAATCCCAACACCGCCGGGGCTCGCATCGAGATCCGCCCCGTGCTGGGCAACCGCATCGCGCTGTCCAAGGGGCAGGCGATGGTCTTTGACGGTGTCAGCGGCCAACTGCTCAGTGATGTGACCGAGTGGCGCGCGGCACCCTTGACCCAGCGGGTGATGGTCGGCCTGCATTTCGCCCAGTTCGGCGGTTACCCGATGCGCTGGCTGTACTTCGTCTGCGGGGTGGTCAGTTGCGTGATGATCGCCAGCGGCCTGGTGCTGTTCTGCGTCAAGCGCGGGCGCAAGTACGCCACTGCCAGCGCAGACGCGTCGGCGCGGCGTTGGTACCGGCTGACCGAGGTGTGCAACATCGGTTTCGTCGCCGGGTTGCTGCTGGCGTGCGTCGGCTTGCTGTGGGCCAGCCGTTTGCTGCCGGCCGAACTGGCGCAGCGTGAAGCCTGGGAGGTGCGCGCGTTCTTTGGCGTATGGCTGCTGGCGCTGCTGCATGCGGGGGTCAGGCCGGCGCGCCGGGCATGGGTCGAGCAGTTGGGGCTGACGGCGCTGCTGTGCATCGGCCTTGGGCTGTTCGGCGGGCTGAGCGATGGCCTGCGCCAGGGTGTGGTGGCATGCGCGCTGGTGCTGGGCGTACTGCTCGGGGTGCTGGCTTGGCGCGTGCAGCAGGCAGTGCCGGCGCCACTCAAAGGCAGGGCAGCGCGAAGCGTGGAGGCAGGAGCATGATGATGTTGCTCGCAGGTGGCGTGTTGTTCGCCTACGCCGGGATGCTCGGGCTGTGCCAGGGGCTGGAGCGGCATTACAAGCACGTTTGGAACAGGGCCTGCCCCCCGTCCTGGCGACGTGTCCTGCGCGGTGCGGGTTGGCTTGCCCTGGCGCTCAGCCTGCTGTTGTGCGCCCAGGCCTGGGGTTGGGCCATGGGCCCCGTGGCCTGGTTCGGGGTGATGTCGTTGGCGGGGCTGGTGCTGGTGCTGCTGTTGCCCTATTGGCCAAAAGTGGCAGTGGGGCTGGTGCTGATGTTGCCCGCGTGGGGGCTGCTGCAGGTGTTTGCCTGAGCTGGCCTCAACGCCGGCAGGCGGGCGCCCCCAGAGCGCGCTAGCCCAGCACCTTGCGTTGGCCGAGCCAGTGCTCGAAGCACTGGAAGGTCTCGATGGCAGCCTGCACCGTGGCGGCCTGCGCCGCAGGTGCGCACGATGCCTGGCCCAACCGGTCGAGGAAGCTGCGCCAGTAGTTGCCGGTCAGTGCGCCATACACGTCGAAAAAGCCTGTGCCGAGAGTAGGGCCCAGGCCGAGGCGTTCAGCCATTGCCCGTTTCAGCACCTGGCCGCCCAGGGTCGAGCCCTCCAGCACGTACATCACACCCAGCGCGCTGGCTTCGTTGCTGATGGCCGGCAGTGCCTGGCACAACGGCAGGGCATCGATGTCGGCCGCGCTCAGTTCGAGGGCTTGCAGGTCCAGAACCAGCGCCGACGTCTTGGCGCGCCTGGCCTCCTGGTACTCGCCCAGGCGCGTTTCGAGCGGCGCGTGGAACCCGTAGTAAGCCTGTATCAGCCGGCGGTATGCAGCGATGTCGAAGTCGGTTTTGAAGAACGGCAGGCGTGCTTCGAGGGATTTATGACAGTCACGGGTACCTTCGCGCAGGGCGAGCAACAGAGGGCTGGGGGCAGAGGGGCTGGCTGGCATCGGGTGGGCTCTAGTGGCATTTCGCCTAGGTTGGAGTGGCGATCGTAGCGCAGTGTTCCTCACCGGCGGCGACAATAGTGCGGAAAAAAAACCGTTGGCGTGCTAAACCGGTCGTCCCGTCTTTGTGAAGAAACTTCCCGGTGAAAGCCATACGCCTGACGTTGATCTGCCATGCCCTGACGCCAGCCCAGAAGCTGGGGCGTCTGCCCCATCCCGATGACGGCATCCTGGCGCTGGATGCTCAGCCATTCGCAGAGGTGCCCCAGGTGCGCATGCTGACCGCGCCTGAGCGACGTGCGGGCGAGACGGCGGCGTGGTTTTCGGCGCAGGCGCAGATCGAGCCTGCGCTGGCCGATTGCAACCTTGGCCGTTGGCAGGGGCTTTCACTCAAGCAGTTGCAGGCTGAGCAGCCAGAAGCATTGGCGCAGTGGCTGCATGACCCACACAGTGCGCCCCATGGCGGTGAGTCGTTCGCCGACCTGTGCCAGCGCATGGCGGGCTGGCTGGAGGCATTCGATACACCGGGCGAGTGGTTGGCGGTGACTCACCCGATGGTCATTCGTGCGGTGCTGGTGCAGTTGCTGGGTGGCCCGCTCAGCGCCCAGCGAAGCATCGATGTGCTACCGCTGTCGCGCCTGGCGCTGAGTTTTGCCGGGCAGTGGCGCTTGCGCCTGGGCTAGCCTGGCTCAGAACGCCAGCTTGTAGCCGATCAGCAGCAGCATGGCGGCCAGGCAAGGGCGCAATACACGGTCGGAAATCCGCCCGGTGAGGTGGCTGCCCAGATAAATGCCGGGCAGCGAACCGAGCAGCAGGTAGCCGAGCAGCGACCAGTCCATGTTACCCATGCCGGCGTGGCCCAGGCCTGCAACCAGCGTCAGTGGCACAGCATGGGCGATCTCGGTGCCGACCAGGCGGCGGGTGACCAGGAACGGGTAAAGCAGGAACAGGGCCACGGTACCCAGCGCGCCCGCCCCGATCGAGGTGAGCGTGACCATCACACCCAGCACCACCCCGGTCAGCACGGTGAGGGTATTGAGGGTGCGGTCGCTGAGGGAGTAATGGTCACCGGCATGGCGATTGGCGAATGCCTGCAGGCGCGACTTGAACAGGATTGCCAGCGCTGTGAGGATCAACACCACCGCCAGGCCCTGCTTGATGACGGCGTTGAGCGCCGAGGTGTCGGTGTGCAGGGTGCTGAGGAACCACAGGGTCAGTGCGGCAGCCGGGACGCTGCCCATGCTGAGCAGGCCGGTGATCTTCCAGTCGATGTTCTTGTTGCGGCCATGCACCCAGACGCCGCTGGCCTTGGTGATGGCGGCATACAGCAGGTCGGTGCCGACGGCAGTGGCCGGGCTGATGCCGAACCACAGCAGGATCGGCGTCATCAGCGAACCGCCACCGACGCCGGTCATGCCCACGATAAAACCTACAACCAATCCAGCAATGGTGAAACCAAAAGAACCTACATCCATACGCTACTCGACTGCCCAGCTTTAGCCCGTGATCGGATGGGTGCCAGCATATAGGTAGTTTTTATAGCCAAATAGACTTGTTCGTTATTAGGTTATAACCGGCCGGGCACGGATCAGGGCTGCTGCGCAGCCCATCGCCGCGATTCAACTCAGATGCGGAAGCTGCCTACCAGTTGCTTCAACCGCCCAGCCTGCTGAGCCAGTGCATCGCAATGCTGCAGCGTCTGGTTGAGGTTCTCCACCCCTTGCTGGTTGAGGGCGTTGATCTGGGTGATGTCCAGGTTCAGGCTTTCGACCACTGCGGTCTGCTCTTCGGTGGCGGTGGCCACCGACTGGTTCATGCCATCGATCTCGCCGATGCGCTGGGTCACGCTGGCCAGGCGCACGCCGGCCTGGTTGGCCACCTGCACGGTTTGCTCGCTGGACACCTGGCTGGTGTTCATGGTGTGCACCGCTTCACGTGAGCCGACCTGCAGGCTGGTGATCATGCGGTGGATCTCCTCGGCCGATTCCTGGGTGCGGTGCGCCAGGTTGCGGACCTCGTCGGCGACCACCGCAAACCCACGCCCGGCCTCGCCGGCACGCGCCGCTTCGATGGCGGCATTGAGCGCCAGCAGGTTGGTCTGCTGGGAAATGCCCTTGATCACGTCGAGGATCTTGCCGATTTCATCGGTGCTGGCATTGAGCGTTTCGATCTGCTCGCAGGATTCGCTGATGCGCTGCGACAGCGCGGTCATGGCGTTGATCGCTTCCTCGACCACTTGCCGCCCGCCATTGGCCTGCTCGCTGGCGCCGCTGGCGTGTTGCGAGGCGTCGGCGGCGTTGCGGGCGATTTCCTGGGTGGCGGCGCCCAGCTCGTTGATGGCCGCGGCAACGCTGTTGGTCCGCAGGCTCTGTTCTTCGGAGCCGATGATCGACGCATTGGAGGCGTTGACCACTTTTTCCGACAGGTCATGCACCAGCCGCGTGGCCGAGGACACTTCGCTGATCGAGGTGTGGATACGCTCGACGAAGTGGTTGAACGAGGTGGCCAGTTCGCCGAACTCGTCCTTGCGCTGCACGTCCAAGCGGCGGGTCAGGTCGCCTTCACCCTCGGCGATGTCGCGCATGGCGCGGCCCATGGTGGTCAGTGGGCGCATCAGCACCGGGATCAGCAGGCCCAGCAAACCGGCAATGGCGGCCACGGCGATGAGCATGGCGATGATCGCCGAGGTGCGGAACTGGCCGAGGGCCGCGTAGGCCTTGTCCTTGTCGATCGACAGGCCGATGTACCACTGCGCCGACGGCAGGCCGGCCACCGGGGTGAAGGCGATCAACCGCTGCTGGCCATCCAGGGTGGCGTCCTGCAGGTCGGCGGCGACGCGCAGGCCGCTGCCGGGGTAGATGTCCTTGAGGTTTTTCATCACCTGGTCTTTGTCCGGGCTGACGATCACCTGGCCGCTGCTGTCGGCGAGGAAGGCGTGGCCGATGCCGCCGAAGTCGACCGAGTTGATGATCTGCACCAGGGTGTCGAGGGTCAGGTCGCCGCCGACCACGCCGATCAGATCGCCGTTGCGCTTGCTTTTCACGGGGGTGGCGATGGTCACCATCAGGCCGCCGACGGCGCCTTGGTAGGGGGCGGTGAGCACGGTTTGCCCGGCGCTCGCCGCGCTGCCGTACCACGGCCGCTGGCGCGGGTCGTAGCCGGCCGGCATCTGCGTGTCGGGGCGCTGGGTAAACCCACCGTTGGCCTGGCCCAGGTAGGTGAACAGGAAGTTTCGCGTGTAGGAAGGCTGCTCGATCAGCCCCGCCAGGGTGTCGCCGGCCCCTTGTTCGGCGATGTCCTGGGCCAGGTTTTCCAGAACCAGGATGCGCCCGCTCATCCAGTTCTGCACGCTGCTGGCAGTCAGCGCGCCGGACTGTTGCACCGACGATTCGATGTTCTGGCGGATGGTGTTGCGTTGCAGGTAATCGTTGTAGAGCGTGAACAGGGCAAATGCCAGCACCACGACGCCGCAGGCGCTGAGCAGGATCTTGTGGCGAAATTTCAGGTTCATGTTTCGAGACCTTGAGCCATTGAGGGGAGGGCGCCGCGCGCTCGTGGCGCGATGGCGGGCCTGTCCACTCTGATATCGGCTATTCGCCTAAAAAATTGAAACACTTACGTCATCTAGCTGAGGCGATTTCGACGGACGGTGCGCTAGCGTTTGGCTAGCTGTTCGATCAGCAAACGCGCGGCCTGGCGTAGCGGTTGCCGCTTGCGCCAACAGGCATGAAGCGGCAGCTGCAATTCGTTGCGGGTATTGCGAAATTTCAGGCGCACCAGGCGCCCGGCGTCGATCAGCGGCGCCACCCGCGCCACGGGTAAGTCGCCCCAGCCCAGGCCGGCTTCGACCATTTGCAGCGCCAGGTCGAAACTGTCGGTGGACCAGTGCGCGGCGCCGATCAGCGCGCGCGGGTCGGCCAATGGCAGGTCGCGGCTGCGCACCAGGATCTGGCGCACATTGATCAGGTCTTCGAGGTACTGGATGCGCCCGTCGCGCAGTGCCGGGTGCGCCGGTGACAGCGTCGCCACCAGCGACTCCACGCCGATGTGCTGAAACCCCCGGTGCGCATCCACCTGCAGGCCGGCAAACGCCAGGCACAGGTCGGCGCGGCCGCTGTCGAGCAGTTGCAGCGCTTCTTCCTGGGGGGCGCTGAGCACTTGGATGTCCAGTAACGGGAAGCGCTCGCCGAGCGTGGCGATGGCCGCCAGCAGCGGGCGGTGGTCGATGTCCGGGACCACAGCCAGGGTCAGGCTGCTTTCCAGGCCCTGGGACAGCTCCAGCGCATGTACCTGCAGCAGCCCGAGCTGCTCGGCGATCAACCTGGCGTGCGGCTCCAGGGCCAGTGCCTGGGCAGTGGCGCGCACCTCGCGCGGGCCGCGCTCGAACAAGGCGTAGCCCAACTCCGCCTCAAGGTTGCCGATGGCCATGCTGACCGCCGAAGGTACCCGGCCAAGGGTGCGGGCGGCAGCCGAGAATGAGCCGCGGTCGAGCACGGCAAGAAACAGCTGAATGTTGTCGCTGGAAAAGTTCATGGCAGCCTCCTGTCAGTCAATCTGAAAGCTACCGACTTTTTCTGTCAAGCGGATTGAAGCATCCTTGCGCCCCTTCGCTTTTTGTCACATGAGGTAAACCCGTGCAGGGACTGAAACGCAAACTGGTCTACGTGACCTTCTATGAATTGATCGGCCTGTGCATGTCGACCCTGGGGCTGGCCTACCTGTCGGATACCGAGGCCTCGCACACCGGGCCGCTGGCGGTGATGATCACCACCATCGCCATGCTCTGGAACCTGATCTACAACAGCCTGTTCGAGTACTGGGAGAGCCGCCAGGCCAAGCGCGGGCGCAGCGTGGCGCGGCGGGTGGCGCATGCCATCGGCTTCCAGCTGACCTTGGTGGTATACCTGATCCCGCTGATCGCCTGGTGGCTTGGCATGAGCCTGGTGGAGGCGTTCCTGGTGGATCTGGCGTTCATCATCCTGGTGCCGTGCTACACGTTCGCCTACAACTGGGCGTTCGACCGGATCTTCGGCTTGCCGACATCGGCCATGGCCACGGCCTGAGCGGCCGGTAAAACCACCCGCTAAGGCGGCAGGCGAATCAATAATGGCGCCTGCCGCGCCGGCTGCGGTTGCTGTTCTTGCCCCTGTGCCCGCGGTGCACTGGCCAACAGCAAGCTGTCCTCGACTTGCCCCGACAGGTAGTACACCCCCGCCATTGCGCCGCTCTGGCGGTTCTCCATCAGCTCCTGCCATTCCTGGTTGAGCGCCACGTTGAGGATCACCCGCAGCTGCTCGACCATCTCCGGGTGCTCGCGGTCATGGGTCATCATGCCGTAGCCTGCCGCCGCGATCGAAATCATCGCGCCGGCCACCTTGCCCACCGCACTCGCCACGGCACTGGCGATGCCGCGCGGGGCCAGGGTTGCGCCGAGTTTTTCGCTGGCGCGGTTGGCTACCGACGACAGGCCCACATCGGTTTTCCCAGGCCCTTTGCTGGCTTGTTGATGCAAGTGCTCGCGCAGGGCGAGCCAGGCGGGTTGCTGGTCGAGCGGTTTGGCCTTGAGCAATTGATAAAGGCTGGCATTGCGCGCCGGCGGCGGGCCCAGGTTGATGGCGGGGATGCGGTTGAGGCGCTGGCTGAGCTGGTCGGGCGGGGCGTTGTAGCGCTGGATGATGCCCTGCAGTTGCTGGCCGAACAGTTGCAGGTACAACTCGCTGGCACGGTCGCGGATACCTTCGGGGTTGATCTGCTCGGCCACGGGCTCGATCACCCTTTTGTGGTACTGCTCCTGCAGGTACAGGGCAAGGCGTTTTTCCGCAGGCTCACGGCCTTGGCCGCTGTCGAGCTTGTACCAGGCTACCTTGAGCGTCAGCCATTGCTGGGTCCAGTACCCTGTGAACCACGGGATGAAGTCGCTTTCGGTACGTTGTTGCACCTGCTCCTTCCACACCCGCATCGAGCGCCGCGCGTAGTCGTTGGCAGAGCCGGCAGCGCCCACCGAGGCATCGATCAGCTCCTGGTCGATGCGTTGCCAGGCGGCGGGGGTGAGCACGGCAGGCGGCGGCGGGGCAGGCGGGCGCTTGCCGGCACAGGCAGCGAGGGCCAGCAGAAGGCAAAGCAGCAAGAGGATGCGCGTGCTCACGCGACCGCCTTCCTGGGTAAGAGGCTTGGGGGGTTACCCGAGTATAAGAGGGGCTCGGGCGGGCTGCAGTGCAGCCCATCGTGTCACTGCTCCAGGTCGAGTTTTTCTTCCAGGCGGTTCAGGTGCTCGTGCATCAGCGCCAGTGCTGCCGTGCTGTCACCGGCCTCGACGGCATCGATGATCGCTGTGTGTTCTTCCCAGGCGCAATGGTCGCAACAAGGCGATTCATAGCGGGCAATGATCAGCGAGGTCATCGGCACCAGGCCATTGAGAAACCGCGCCAGCGGCGCGTTGGCCGCCACCTGCGCGAGCTTGAGGTGAAACTCGCCACCCAGGCGGATCGCCGCGCAGCGTTCGCCCCGTTCGTGATGGTGGCGTTCCCGTTCGACCAGTGCGCGCAATTGGCGGATGTGCGCCGGCCGTGCGCGTTGCGCGGCCAGGCTGATTAGGGTGGTTTCGGCCAACCGCCGGGCGCTGAGCACCTGGCGCGCCTGTTGTGGGTCGGGGGCGGCCAGGTGTGCGGTGTGGCTGGGGCGCTGCACCACCACTTGCTGGTCCGACAGGCGCCCGAGCACCCGGCGGATTACCGTGCGGCTGACGCCAAAGGCGTTGCCCAGTGCCTGTTCGGGCAGCAGGCTGCCGGGGGGCAGGCGCTGTTCAAGGATGGCGTCGAACAGGCGCGGGTAGATCTGCTCGGCCGACAGGCGGGTTTCGCCGACGGCGAGCAGGGCAGGCAGGTGGGGGGCGGCGTGGGCGCAGGCGGTCATGGTCGCTCTCCTGGGGTCATGGACGCGGATGGTCATCCGGGATGTTCAGTTCGATGCCCATGCGCAGGCCTTCGGCGAGGATGTGCTGGCGCATCTGGGCGCTGGCCTGGGCACTGTTGCGGTCGCGGATGGCGCGAACCACTGCTTCGTTTTCCTTGAGCCGCGCGGCCAGGTGCTCGGGGGAGTTGCGCAGCATGCTGGCGCTTTGCTTGAGGGCGTTGCCCGTCTGCTGCACGACGCTCTGGAAGATCGGGTTGGTGGTCAGGGCGAACAGCGCCTCATGGAAGGCAATGTACGCCTTGGCCCCGGCCTCGCTGTCGTCGGCATCCAGGGCTTCGCGCATGTCCATCAGGGTCAGGCGCAGTTGGCCGATGTCCTGGCTGTTGGCCGATTGCGCCACCAGGCCGACGATGAAGGGTTCGAGGGTGTAGCGCAGCTCGAGCACGTCGGCCAGGCTGGCCGCAGCGGCGGTGTCGACGCCGGGCTCCAGCTGCGCGGCTTCGGCCTCCAGCACCAGCACCCCTTTGCCCGGCAGCGAACGCACCAGGCCCAGGGTTTCCAGCACGGTCACCGCCTCGCGCAGGCTCGGCCGGCTGATACCCAGCTGCTCGGCCAGTTCGCGCTGGCCGGGCAGCATGTCGCCGGAGCGCCATTGCCCGCGGGCCAGGGCCTGGCGCAGTTTTTCCACCACTGAAGTGACAACGGTTGATGAGCTGATCACGGCTCGCTCCTGGAAAGGGCCGGCGGCAGCGCCGGCCTCGTGGGCTCAGAATTCCTGTTGCTGGGCGGTGGCTGGCTTGCGCGGTGCGTGAGCGAAGCCGGGTTTGCCGTCGAGCACGTTCTGCGCACGTTCCAGGTCGATATCTTTTTCCCAACGGGCAATGGCCACGGTCGCCACGCAGTTGCCGATCAGGTTGGTCAATGCGCGGCCAATGCCCATGAACCAGTCCACCGCCAGCACCAGCACCAGGCCCACCACCGGGATCGCCGGTACGGCGGTGAGGGTGGCGGCAAGGATCACCAGCGCCGAACCCGGGATGCCGTGCGCGCCCTTGGACGTCACCAGCGACACCAGCAGGATGGTCAGCAGGTCGGTCATCTCCAAGGGGGTGCCGGTGGCGTTGGCGATGAACACGATGGCCAGGGTCAGGTAGATGGAGAAGCCGTCCAGGTTGAATGAGTAGCCGGTCGGGATCACCAGGCCCACGGTGGAGCTGCCGATCCCCAGGTGCTCGAGCTTGCGCATGATCTGCGGCAGCACGGCGTCGGAGGAGGCGGTGCCGAGCACGATGGTCAGCTCTTCACGCAGGTACTTGATGAACGGCAGCAATTTGAGGCCCGACACCCGCATCACGGTGCCCAGGATGATCAGCACGAAGCCGGCGCAGGTCAGGTAGAACAGGGCCACCAGCCCACCCAGGTGTTGCAGCGACTCCAGGCCATATTTGCTGGTGGTGAAGGCAATGGCGCCGAACACGCCGATCGGCGCCAGGCGCACGATCATGCCCATGATGCGGAAAATCACATGGCTGAGCTCGTTGATCAGCCGCGAAATGCCGGCGGCCGAGTCGCCCACCAGGTTCAGCGCGCTGCCGAACAGCACCGAGAACAGCAGTACCTGCAGGATGTTGTTGTCCGCGAAGGCGCCGACCACCGAGGTCGGGATCAAGTCCATGAAAAACGCGGTAGCGCCATGGATATGCTGGCCACGCTCGGCCAGGCCGTTGGCGTCGGCGGTGGACAGCTGGTCCAGGTGAATATTGGCGCCACTGCCGATGCCGCTGCTGAAGGCGAATATCAGGCCGATCACCAGGGCGATGGTGGTCAGCACTTCAAAGTAGATCACCGACTTGAGGCCGATGCGGCCGACTTTCTTGAGGTCGCCGGCACCGGAAATGCCGCTGACCACCACGCAGAAGACAATCAGGCCAATCAGCATCTTGATCAGCTTGATGAAGCCATCGCCGAGGGGTTTGAGTTGCAGGGAAAGGTCGGGGAAGCTGAGGCCGCAGGCGATGCCGAGGGCAAGGCCGAGCACGACTTGCAGGAAGATCGAACGCGAGCACCATTTGAGCATGGGAGTGATCTCTGATCGGTGTCCTTGCTTCGGTGCCGCACGGGGCGAAAGAGCGCAGGACTTAATTATTTTTGTGGTCTTACCGGTTTGTTCAGCGCGGGACCATAAAAGCGCGAAAAAACCGACTTTGCAAGGGTTTTTGGCCTTACCGGTCTGACCAGTTGTGGGGCATCTTGGCCTGGCAGGCTCTAGTTCGGTGCGCGCTGTCGATTGTGCTCACGCAGCGGTAGGTGGGGTTTGCCAGTGCCTGGCCAGAGTTTGCAATCTGCCTGCCAACTTGTGGTCAGGGCTGCGGCGCCATGCGCTTGACCGAGGCCAGTTCAGGGTGGGCGACCAGCTTGTCGATGTGCAGCGCGTCATCGTTCATCCAGGTCTCGCTCAGCACCCGGTAATGTTCCATGTCGCGGCAGCGCATGCGCAGGCTGTAGTCGAAGTGGCCGCTGATCAGCTGGCATTCATACACCTGCGGGCAGGCTTGCATCGTGGCCTCGAAGGCCTTTTGCGCGGCGCGCCCGCTCTGGTTCGACAGGGCCACTAGCACCAGCAACGACAGCCCCGGGGCGACTTTCTGCAGGTCGATGATGGCGCCATAGCCGCGGATGACGCCGCGCCGCTCCAGCTTGCGCACGCGCTCAAGGCAGGGGCGTGGGGTGAGGTGAACCAGGCTGGAGAGTTTTTCGAAGGTGATCCGCCCATCGATGCGCAGCACGTCGATGATGGCCTGGTCGATACGGTCCAGCGGGGGGTGGGGGGCGTCCTGGGTGTCCATGCGCGCGGCTTCTTTGCAAAAGGGGCATGGACAGGGTAGGCGCAAACAGCAGGGGCTGCCTGGCAGCCCCGGTTCGCTCAGGCGCAGGCGCTGTGGGCCTGTTGAGCAGCACGCACTTCAACCACGCGCGGTTGCAGCAGGGCATAGAGGTCCTTCGGGTTCTGCAGCGCGGGCACCAGCGCGATGTCCTGGCCGATACCCAGCGCCGGCGCGGTATCCAGCACATAGCGCAGCGCCGAGTAGTCCTCCAGGGCAAAGCCTACCGAGTCGAACAAGGTGACCTGGGCAGCGCTTTCACGGCCCTTGGCAAAGCCTGAGACGACCTGCCAGAACTCGGTGACCGGCGAATCGGCCGGCATCTGCTGGATCTCGCCTTCGACCCGGCTTTGCGGTTCGTACTCGACGATTACCCGCGCCCGTTCGACGATGTCGCGGTGCAGCTCGGTCTTGCCGGGGCAGTCGCCGCCGACGGCGTTCAGGTGCATGCCCGGTTCGATCATGTCGGGCGTGAGAATGGTCGCGCAGGCTTTGTCCGCCGTGACGGTGGTGACAATGTCTGCACCGCGCACCGCTTCGGCGACAGAGTGGGCGACGATCAGCTTGAGCCCGGGCCGGCCGGCCAGGTTGGCCACCAGCTTGGCGGTGGCCGCCGCGTCGATGTCGTACAGGCGGATTTCATCGATGCCCAGCAGGGTCTTGAAGGCGATGGCCTGGAACTCGCTTTGCGAGCCATTGCCGATCAGCGCCATGCTGCGGCTGTCTTCGCGCGCCAGGTAGCGGGCAGCGAGGGCCGAAGTGGCTGCGGTGCGGATCGCCGTGGCCAGGGTCATCTCGCTGAGCAGCAGCGGCGCGCCGGAATCGACATCGCTCAGGGTACCGAAGGCCATCACCGTTGGCAGGCCATGGCGGGTGTTCTTCGGGTGCCCGTTGACGTACTTGAAGGCGTACAGGCTGGCGTCGGACACCGGCATCAGCTCGATCACGCCGTCTGTGGAATGGTTGGCCAGGCGCGGGCACTTTTCAAAGTCGTGCCAGCGCAGGTAGTCCTGGCGGATGTACTCGGCCATCTCCACCATGCAGGTGGCCAGGCCCTTGCGATTGGCCAGGCGGGCGAGGTCTTGCACATCGATGAAGCGGGTCATGGAGGTCTCCCTGCGACGTAGCGTCAGGGATATTGTCGAACGGGCAGCGGCGCGATGCTGGCTGAAGAAAGGGGGGGTGGCAGCCGTTACAGCTGGTTAGGCGCAGATGGCAGCCGAATCGGCTGCGAGGCGCCTATGGCGGGCCCCCGTCATGGCTCACGCAGCCTTTTGTACAAGGTGGTGCGGCTGATGCCCAGCACGCGTGCGACTGCTGAAAGGTTGCCGTTGGCCTGCTGCAGCAAACCCTGCAGGTCGGATTTTTCGCTGACAGGGGACGTGCTCGTCTGTTCGCATGCCTCGGCCAGAAACGCCGCCGGAAGGTGTTCGACGCCGACTGGCGCGTTGCCCGCCAAGGCCAGCGCCACCTGCAGCACGCTGACCAGCTCGCGCACATTACCGGGCCAGGGATGCCGATCAAGCAGGTCGACGATGGCCTGGGGCAAGTTTGCCGGCTGCCCAGGGTCGCGATGGCGTGCATGCAACTGCTCGATCAGTTGCCGCCGGTCACTGCGCTCGCGCAGCGGCGGCAATACCAATGCGAGCCCGGCGATGCGGTAATAGAGGTCCTGGCGAAAACGCCCGGCACGCACCTCCTCGGCCAGGTCGCGGTTGCTCGCCGAGACTACGCGAATGTCCACTGCCACCGGTTCGCCGCTGCCCAGTGGCTGGATGCTGCGCGATTGCAGCACGCGCAGCAGGCGGGCCTGGGTCGGCAGCGGCATGTCGCCGACTTCGTCGAGGAACAGGACGCCGTGGTCGGCCTTGCGAATCAGCCCGGGGTTGCCCTTGTGATGAGCGCCGGTAAAGGCGCCTTTGTCGTAGCCGAACAGCTCCGATTCGACCAGCTCCGCCGGGATTGCCGCGCAGTTGACCGCGATCAGCGGCTGGCGGGCACGGCTGCTGGCGCGGTGCAGGGCTTCGACGAAGACTTCCTTGCCGGCTCCGGTTTCACCCTGGACCAGTACCGGGATGTCTTTTTCCAGCAACAAGCTGGCTTGGGCCAGGGCTTTTTCCAGGCGCGGGTCGCCATTGCAAGGTGCAGGGCGCGTGGGGCTTGGTGGGGGCGCCTGCCATTGGCAGTGGAAGCGGTTGCGCCCGGCCGCCTGCAGGGCAAAGGGTTGCTGCTGTGGCTGAGCGAGCAACTGGCGCATCGGCATCTGAAACAGCTGCTCAAGGTTCTGGTGCAGCGGGTTGCCGCCCAACAGGCTGTCGGCGCGGTGATTGGCGGCGAGCACCTGGCCGTGCTCGTCGAACACCAGCAACCCGGCCCAGGGGCTGTCGAGGTTGTCGGAGGCGCTGTTGAACAGCAGCTGCGCGTGCTGGCTGGCATGTTGCGCGAGGATGAGCCGGTTCTCCAGGCTCTGGCCCATCATGCGCACCAGGCCGAGGGTCTGGGTGGCGGGCAGGTAGCCGTCGCTGGCCACGTCGAGCACGCCGACCAGTTGTCGCTCGGCATCGAACAGCGGCGCTGCGGCGCTGGACATGTAGCGGTTCTGGCGCAGGTAGTGCTCGTCCTGGCCGACATGGATCGGCTCGGCGCAGACCAGTGCGGTGCCCAGCGCGTTGGTGCCCACGCCGCGTTCGTGCCAGTGGGCACCGGCGCTGAAGCCGCGCTGATGCTGCGGCTCGACGAAGCGTCGCGAGCCCCAGGTGTCGAGCAGGCAGCCGCTGGCGTCGGCCAGCATGATCAGGTAGCTGGCATTGCCCAGCAGGTGCGCGTATTGCGGCAGCACGGCATCGCGGGTCAGTTGCAGCAGCGCCTGGCGCCGCGCCAGCAGGGTGCTGAGTTCGGCACGGGTCAGGCAATCGAAGTCCGGTGCGCTCTGCGGCTGCAGGCCAAGCTCGCGGCAGCGGGCCCAAGAGGCCTGGATCAGTTGGGCATGGGTCGAAGCGGATGTGGCCATGGGCCTGTCCTGTGTGATTGTTGTTTTCAGCCGACCGCTGTTCAGTGTCGTTCAGGGTTGTTCAATGTCAAACCCGCGGCTGTTCAGGTGTTCAGCGAACCTGTTCAGTGGCGAACGGCAGATGCCCGGCCTGCGCCGGTAGAGCCGCATGCCAGAGCCTTGCGGCGCAACTGGCACGGAACTGGCTGTGTTTGGCAGACAACAATCACAAGAAGGCCACGCCATGTCCCTGGTGTTGGAGCAGGTCAGCCGCAGCGTCGACGGGCAACCCTGGGTCATCGACGCGTCCCTGCGCTTCGAACCCGGTTCGTTCAACGTGCTGTTGGGGCGGACCCTGGCCGGCAAGACCAGCCTGATGCGCCTGATGGCCGGGCTCGACCGCCCTGACCGTGGCCGCGTGCTGATGGCGGGCGAGGATGTCACCGGCGTGCCGGTGCGCCGGCGCAACGTGTCGATGGTGTATCAGCAGTTCATCAACTACCCGACCCTGAGCGTCTACGAGAACATCGCCTCACCCCTGCGCCAGGCGCGCCTGGCCGAGCCAGAGATACGCCGGCGGGTGCAGGAAACCGCCGAGATGCTGCGCATCGAACCCTACCTGCAGCGCTTGCCGCTGGAGCTGTCCGGCGGCCAGCAGCAGCGCACGGCGATGGCCCGGGCATTGGTCAAGGATGCCGGGTTGATCCTGTTCGACGAGCCGCTGGTCAACCTCGACTACAAGCTGCGCGAGGGGTTGCGCCAGGAGCTGCGCGAACTGTTCGCCGCGCGCAACTGTATTGCCGTGTACGCCACCACCGAGCCCAATGAGGCGTTGGCGCTGGGCGGCACCACGACCCTGTTGCACGAGGGCCGTATCGTCCAGAGCGGCACCACCGCCGAGGTCTACCAGCGGCCTTGCAGCGTGCTGGCCGCCGAGCTGTTTTCCGAGCCGCCGATCAACCTGGTGCCGGGGCGTATCCGTGGCAACGAGGTGAGCCTGGCCCAGGCCGTGCACTTTGCCCGCAATGCCGACCTGCAGCGCCTGGGCGACGGCGATTATTGCTTCGGTGTACGCCCCAGCCACATCACCCTGGTGCCGAGCCACGACGACGACCTGGAGCTGGCTGTGCTGGTGGAGCTGGCCGAAATCAGTGGCTCGGAGACCTTCCTGCACGTGCGTAACGAGCACTGGCGGATGGTCCTGCACCTGCCGGGGGTGCACGAGTACCCGGTGGACACGCCAATCCGAGTGTTCATTCCCACCCACAAGTTGTTCGTCTTCGACAGCGCCGGGGCGCTGGTGCAGGCGCCGGGCCTGCGCCAGGCGAGGAGCAGCTGATGGCCGAGATCCGTTTGCGCCAGCTGGCGCACAGCTACAGCCGCCAGCCCGCCACGGCGGCTGACTACGCCCTGCATGAGCTGGAGCACGTGTGGGAGCAGGGTGGTGCGTATGCCTTGCTCGGGCCGTCGGGGTGCGGCAAGTCGACCTTGCTCAACATCATCTCGGGCCTGCTCACGCCGTCCCATGGCCAGGTGCTGTTCGACGGCAAACCGGTCAACGACCTGACGCCGCAACAGCGCAACATCGCCCAGGTGTTCCAGTTCCCGGTGGTGTACGACACCATGACGGTGTTCGACAACCTGGCGTTCCCCTTGCGCAACCAGGGCCTGGACGAGAGCAAGGTGCGCACGCGGGTCCAGGAGATCGCCGAGGTGCTCGACCTGGCTGCGGTGCTCAAGAAAAAAGCGCGCAACCTCAGCGCCGATGAAAAGCAGAAGGTCTCCATGGGCCGCGGCCTGGTGCGCGACGATGTTTCGGCGATCCTCTTCGACGAGCCGTTGACGGTGATCGACCCGCACCTGAAGTGGAAGCTGCGGCGCAAGCTCAAGCAGATCCATGAGCAATTCAACATCACCATGATCTACGTCACCCACGATCAGCTGGAGGCCTCGACCTTCGCCGACAAGATCGCGGTGATGCACGGCGGGCGCATCGTCCAGTTCGGTACCCCGCGTGAACTGTTCGAACGGCCACGGCATACCTTCGTCGGCTACTTCATCGGCAGCCCCGGGATGAACCTGATCGAAGTGCGCGCCGAAGCGGACGGGGTGGTGTTCGGCGACATCCACCTGCCGTTGCCCGATGGCCTGCGCGAACGCTTGGCGGCGACCGCGGGCGGGCGCCTGCAGGTGGGGATCCGCCCGGAGTTCGTGCAGCTGTGGGACGGCCCTTTCGAGGGTGCCTACCCGGCGCAGGTACTGGACATCGAGGACCTGGGCACCTACCGCATCGTCACGCTCATGCTGGGCGGCGTGTCGCTCAAGGCCCGCCTGGGCGAGGACCGCCCGCTACCCGTGGGCCAGGCCTGGGTCAGCCTGCCGGCGCAGTGGCTGATGCTGTACGTCGATGACGTGTTGCTGGAGGCCGGGCCATGAACAAGGTGCCCAACAACAAGGCCTGGTGGCTGGTGCTGCCGGTGTTCCTGCTGGTGGCCTTCAGTGCCGTGATGCCGATGATGACCGTGGTCAACTATTCGGTGCAGGACATTTTCGACCAGTCCAGCCGCTATTTCGTCGGCGCCGACTGGTACCGCCAGGTGCTGCGCGACCCTGCATTGCACGATGCGTTGCTACGCCAGTTCATTTATTCCACCTGCGTGCTGCTGATTGAAATTCCGCTGGGCATCGGCATTGCTCTGACCATGCCCACCAAGGGGCGCATGGCCTCGGTGTGCCTGATCGTGATGGCCATTCCGTTGCTGATCCCGTGGAACGTGGTCGGTACCATCTGGCAGATCTTCGGCCGTGCCGATATCGGCCTGCTCGGCGCCACGCTGGCCAAGCTTGGGGTGAGCTACAACTATGCAGGCGACCCGTTCGATGCCTGGCTCACCGTCCTGGTGATGGATGTGTGGCACTGGACGTCGCTGGTGGCGCTGCTGTGTTACTCGGGCCTGCGGGCGATCCCTGACGTGTATTACCAGGCCGCGCGCATCGACCGTGCTTCGGGCTGGGCGGTATTCCGGCATATCCAGTTGCCCAAGCTGAAAAGCGTGCTGCTGATCGCGGTGATGCTGCGCTTCATGGACAGCTTCATGATCTACACCGAGCCGTTCGTGCTCACCGGCGGCGGCCCCGGCAACGCCACCACCTTCCTCAGCCAGACCCTCACGCGCATGGCCGTGGGGCAGTTCGACCTGGGGCCGGCGGCGGCGTTTTCGCTGGTGTACTTCCTGATCATTCTGCTGGTGTCGTGGCTGTTCTATACCGCCATGACCCACGGCGACAAGGACTAGGCCATGAGCATGCGCAAGACGCTGGCCCTGCTGCTGTACTTCTTCTTTCTGCTGGTGCCGATCTATTGGCTACTGAACATGTCGTTCAAGAGCAACAGCGAGATCCTCGGTGGCCTGACCCTGTGGCCGCAGGCGTTCACCTTCGACAACTACCGGGTGATCTTTTCCGATGCCAGCTGGTACAGCGGCTACATCAACTCGTTGTACTACGTGTGCCTGAACACGGTGATTTCGCTGCTGGTGGCACTGCCGGCAGCCTATGCCTTCTCGCGCTATCGCTTCCTGGGTGACCGCCACCTGTTCTTCTGGCTGTTGACCAACCGCATGGCACCGCCGGCGGTGTTCCTGCTGCCGTTCTTCCAGCTGTATTCGTCCATCGGCCTGTTCGATACCCACATCGCCGTTGCCTTGGCCCATTGCCTGTTCAACGTGCCGCTGGCGGTGTGGATTCTCGAAGGGTTCATGTCGGGGGTGCCGAAGGAGATCGACGAAACCGCCTACATCGACGGCTACAGCTTTGCGCGTTTCTTCGTGAAGATTTTCATCCCGCTGATTGGCTCTGGCATCGGTGTGACAGCGTTTTTCTGCTTCATGTTTTCGTGGGTCGAGCTGCTGCTGGCGCGCACCCTGACCTCGGTGAACGCCAAGCCGATTGCCGCAGTGATGACCCGCACGGTGTCCGCGTCAGGGATCGACTGGGGCGTGCTGGCGGCGGCCGGGGTACTGACCATCCTGCCGGGCATGCTGGTGATCTGGTTCGTCCGCAACCATGTAGCCAAGGGCTTTGCCCTGGGCCGGGTGTGAGGAGGGTTACGCATGGAGTGGATGGCCTGGACCTTGCCCACGGCGCTGTTCTTCGCCGGCGTCGGTGTGCTGCTGCTGTGCATGACCCTGTTCGAACTGCGCCGCCCCTGTGTGGAGCGGCGCGGTTTTCTGCCGATCGTCACCAGCCGTGGCGACCGGTTGTTCATCGGCCTTCTGGTCAGCGCCTACCTGCACCTGCTGGTAGTCGGGGTCAGCGACTGGCCGTTGTGGGTGGCCTCGCTGCTGTCGCTGGGCTGGCTGGTGGTGGTGCTGCGCTGGGGCTGAGCGACGGCTCCGGGGAAAACTCAATCGGGAGATCACGATGTTTCATAACAATGACAGGCGGCGACATTTGACCCTGGCCGCGTTGGTGGTGCTGGCCGTGCAGGGTACGGCGTGGGCTGACCAGTACGAGGACGCGGCGAAAAAGTGGATTGGCAGCGAATTCAAGCCTTCTACGCTGACGCCTGAGCAGCAGTTGGCCGAGTTGCAGTGGTTCATCAAGGCCGCCGAGCCGTTCCGTGGGATGAAGATCAATGTGGTGTCGGAAACCATCACCACGCACGAGTACGAGTCGAAGGTACTGGCGAAGGCCTTCAGCGAGATCACCGGCATCCAGTTGACCCACGACTTGCTGCAGGAAGGCGATGTGGTGGAGAAGCTGCAGACGCAGATGCAGTCGGACAAGAACATCTACGACGGCTGGGTCAACGATTCCGACCTGATCGGGACGCACTTTCGCTACGGCAAGGTGGAGTCGATCACCGACCTGATGGCCAATGAAGGCAAGGCCTACACCTCGCCGACCCTGGACCTGAAGGACTTCATCGGCATTTCGTTCACCACCGCGCCGGACGGCAAGGTCTACCAGTTGCCGGACCAGCAGTTCGCCAACCTTTACTGGTTCCGCGCTGACTGGTTCGAGCGCCCCGAACTCAAAGCCAAATTCAAGGAAAAGTATGGCTATGAGCTGGGCGTGCCGGTGAACTGGTCGGCCTATGAAGACATCGCCAAATTCTTTACCGAAGACGTCAAGGAAATCGACGGTAAGCGTGTGTATGGCCATATGGACTACGGCAAGAAGGACCCTTCGCTGGGCTGGCGTTTCACCGATGCCTGGTTCTCCATGGCCGGTGGCGGCGACAAAGGCTTGCCAAATGGCCTGCCGGTAGATGAGTGGGGCATCCGTGTGGAGGACTGCCACCCGGTGGGTTCCAGCGTGACCCGTGGCGGCGACACCAACGGCCCGGCAGCGGTCTATGCGACGCAGAAGTACGTCGATTGGATGCGCGCCTACGCACCCAAGGAGGCGCAGGGCATGACCTTCTCCGAGGCCGGCCCGGTCCCGGCGCAGGGCAACATCGCCCAGCAGATCTTCTGGTACACCGCCTTCACCGCCGACATGACCAAGCCGGGGTTGCCGGTGGTCAATGCCGACGGCACGCCAAAATGGCGCATGGCGCCGTCGCCCAAGGGGCCGTACTGGGAGGAGGGGATGAAGCTCGGTTACCAGGACACCGGCTCCTGGACCTTCTTCAAGTCGACCCCCGAGAAACAGCGCCTGGCCGCCTGGCTGTATGCGCAGTTCGTCACCTCCAAGACCGTGTCGTTGAAAAAGACCATCGTCGGCCTGACGCCGATCCGCGAGTCGGACATCAACTCCCAGGCCATGACCGACCTGGCGCCCAAGCTCGGCGGGCTGGTGGAGTTCTACCGCAGCCCGGCACGGGTGCAGTGGACCCCGACCGGCACCAACGTGCCGGATTATCCGCGCCTGGCACAACTGTGGTGGAGCCACATCGCCGAGGTGGCCAGTGGCGAGAAGACCCCGCAAGAGGCGCTGGATGGCTTGGCCCGCGACCAGGACAAGATGATGGAGCGGTTGCAGCGCTCCAACGCCCAGGCCACCTGTGCGCCGAAGATGAACCCGGAAAAGGATGCGCAGTACTGGTTCGACCAGCCGGGCGCGCCGAAGCCAAAATTGGCCAACGAGAAGCCCAAGGGCGAGACGGTCAGCTACGACGAACTGCTGAAATCGTGGGAGGCCGCGCGCAAGTGAGCTAAACCCTCAGGCAAAAAAACGGCACCTGATGAGGTGCCGTTTTCATTTCACGCCAACTTACTGATGCAGCTCTTCGGCCGCATATAGCGTGTTCTCCAGCAGGCACGCCCGGGTCATCGGCCCGACGCCGCCCGGCACCGGGGTGATCCAGCCGGCGCGGGGCAGGGCGGTCTCGTAGACCACGTCGCCGACCAGCTTGCCGTCGTCCTGGCGGTTGATGCCGACGTCGATGACGATGGCGCCTTCCTTGACCCACTCACCCTTGACCAGCCCCGGCTTGCCGGCGGCCACGACCACCAGGTCGGCACGGCCGACGTGGCCGGCCAGGTCCTTGGTGAAGCGGTGGCAGACGGTCACGGTGCAGCCAGCCAGCAGCAGCTCCATGGCCATCGGCCGGCCAACGATGTTGGAGGCGCCGACGATCACTGCGTCCATGCCATACAGGTCCTGACCCGTGCTTTCCAGCAGGGCCATGATGCCTTTGGGCGTGCAAGGGCGCAGCAGTGGGATGCGCTGGGCCAGGCGGCCGATGTTGTAGGGGTGGAAGCCATCGACATCTTTGTCCGGGCGGATGCGCTCCAGCAGCAGCGAGGCATCGAGGTGCGCCGGCAGCGGCAGTTGCAGCAGGATGCCGTCAACGGCCGGGTCGTCGTTGAGGCGGTCGATCAACTCGGTCAGGGCTTGCTGCGTGGTCTCGCTGGGCAGGTCGAAGGCCTGCGAAATGAAGCCGACCTCTTCGCAGTCCTTGCGCTTGTGCGAGACATAGACTTGGGAGGCGGGGTCGGTACCGACCAGGATCACTGCCAGGCCAGGCGTGCGCAGGCCTTGCTGGCGACGCTCCTCGACACGTTGAGCGATCTGCTTGCGCAGGTTGGCGGCGATCGCCTTGCCATCGATTAGGTGTGCAGTCATAGACGCGTGATTAACCATCGAGAAAGGAACAATAAAGAGGGCGCATTCTCGCACGACACGGCCCGAGGGCAAAGGCGGGTGGTCGGGCAAATCCTCTAACCCCTTAAATATTTTGAATTTTTTAGAGAAAGGTGTTGACGCTCCCAAGGCTCGCCTATAAGATTCGCCGCACTTGTCGGGCACAGCCTAGCACTGGTTGGCGAAGTCGGGCAGAATGAGTGGTTTGTTAATTGCTCGTTCGGTTAGGCTTTATGCTTATGCGCCCGTAGCTCAGCTGGATAGAGCATCCGCCTTCTAAGCGGATGGTCGCAGGTTCGAGTCCTGCCGGGTGCGCCATTAGGCAGCTTGGGCAAGCAAGTAAAGGCTGTAAAGCAATATGGTGGGCGTAGCTCAGTTGGTAGAGCGCCGGATTGTGATTCCGGTTGTCGTGGGTTCGATTCCCATCGTCCACCCCATATTCTTCAAAGGCGCCTTGATTGTGTATCTGGCGCCTTTGTTTTAAGCGTTACGCGGACGTGGTGAAATTGGTAGACACACTGGATTTAGGTTCCAGCGGCGCAAGCTGTAAGAGTTCGAGTCTCTTCGTCCGCACCATGCTTCTGTAGGCTGTATCGCAACACTGCAACACCGCATTATGGTGGGCGTAGCTCAGTTGGTAGAGCGCCGGATTGTGATTCCGGTTGTCGTGGGTTCGATTCCCATCGTCCACCCCATCTTTTTTCGAGGGCGCCTTGATCTTGCGATCGGGCGCCTTTGTGTTTTCTGCTCTGCGCAGTCCTGCGCGCCATCCGTTTCAATTCCCAGTCATGTCTGCTCCAGGCAGGTGGCATTAAAATGCCGTCACTGGTCGTGAGTCAGGCGACTGCCGGCTGCATGCCCGCTGTGCGTGCCATTTCATTGGCGGTTTACGTCGTGCTGAACCACTGATAAAAGCCCTTGCGGTGCTGGTTGGCGCGCTTTTCCGCACTTGGTCGGTTTTTTGCTAGTGATGACGCTTTAATGTCGCCTGAGGTGTGATTGCGGGCGTCGCCTTCTCATGAAAAGGAAATGACATGAAAGTTTGCAGTACGCATCGAGTGAACCTGTATCAGGTGCTGCGCGCGGTATTCGACGCGATGGACAAGCGTCCGGTGGTGGCAGAAGTGGGCGTGCTGCGCGGCGAGAATGCGCTGAAACTGCGTGCGGCGCTGTCGCCGGCCCGTATGGTGCTGGCAGATAGCTGGAGCAAGGATGCGAACAAGGCCTACAGCCCGTTCGATCAATTGCCGCCATGGGTTTCGCCGGTAGATGAATATGAATACTACTACGGCGGCTCGCTGCACGATGATGCGACCTGGGAGCGGCTGTACCAGGAGTGTCTGGCGAAATTTGTCGACATGCCTGAAGTTGACGTTATTCGCGCTGACAGTATCGGCGCCATCGCCAAGATCCGCGAGAAGACCGGTATCGAGCAGTTCGACCTGGTCTACGTGGACGCCAATCACCAATACGAGTACGTCCTGCGCGACATGATGTATTACCAGGAGCTGTTGGGCCCCGATGGCATCATGATGCTCAACGACTGTTGCCACAGCCATCACGGCACCCGGCAGAACCTGGGTGTGCTCGAGGCGTTGGGCAGCTTCATGAAACGCTCCGACTTCATTCCGGTGGCCATGACCAACACTGACTGGTCCGATGTCATCCTGGTGCGTCGTGACTCGGTGCTGGTGAAGCTCTTCGACATGGCGCTGACCAATTCTGACGTGCCTTTCGTTGAGGTGCCTCATCAGTTGGTGACGGCGGCGCGGGTGGTGTACGGCGCGCAGCGCCCGAATATCAGTTTCGTCTGATTGCAAGCGCGGTTGGGGTTGCTTCTGGCGCGGACGGCCCCACCTTGAATGTGAGCGCTGAGTTCTGTTTCGCGCTCTGGTGGCAAAGGTATAAAAGCTGATAGATTTCAGTCGGTTGAAACGCCGGCTCAGTGGTCGGTAGAGGAATTGCCCGATGATTGCAAAAGAAGCTCGCCAGGCCCTGGCGCTGCAGCGCTTTGCCGAAGCCAACCCGCAACTGCTCGAAGAGATCCGTGACCTGGATGCGCGCGAGCAGGCTCAGCAGATCCAGTGGGCGTTCGAGGATGCGGCTGACGAGCAAGGCATCCAGCCTTGGGAGCTGGCGCTGCAACTGATCGCCGAAAGCCCCGAGCAACTGCAGGCCATGCGCCTGGAGACCCACCGCGAAGTGGCCGAGGCGCTGGGCATGGCGTGGGAAGAGTACTGCCAGTTCAACGAAATCGACCCGGAATAAGGGCGTTTTTACGGGCTGCAGTTGTTTGACAAGGTATTTCGGTTGCGTGACGCCGAGGCGTTGCGCAGCCTGCTTTTATAAACAGGTCCGGTGGCACACCGTGCGGGCCTTGCAAGCTAATCGACCGGCGTGGTTTCTCGTCGTCCCGAGTGGGGTGACTTCTGGTGCGTGACTCACTAGAATGCTTGCCCTTGATTCTGGAGTCGGGTTATCGCCGGCTAACGTCTGTGCAACGAGGAATATCCATGCAAGTTTCTGTTGAAAACACTTCCGCTCTCGAGCGCCGCATGACCATCGCCGTTCCGGCCGAGCGCGTCGAGAACGAAGTCAACAAGC
>Ga0213824_1000113_pt1 | contig 66861 bp, 60 predicted proteins | sample MC6MC0906MG_FD_179892 | JGI IMG/M metagenome (GOLD analysis project Ga0213824, IMG submission 179892) | Enriched soil aggregate microbial communities from Iowa State University, Ames, United States - MC6-MC0906-MG | ecosystem: Environmental > Terrestrial > Soil > Unclassified | place: USA: Iowa...
CATATAGAGCGTAAGCTGTACGTGAGCTACTATGAGTAAAACTTTTTTCCTCTACTAAATAAGTAGGAGCCCAGTCTACAACGCCGTAACGTACGAAATATACGAAAACGTTCGCGATAGCGATGTACCATAAAAATTTATTGTTTAGTACGTATTTAAATAAAATTTCCTTTACCGAAAGTTCGCGTTCGCGATCTTTCACTTTTTCACCTGATGGATATTCGCCAGTATGTTCCTCAATAGACGGTAATCCGCAAGATTGAGGTGTATCTCTCATCGTAATTAATACATAAATACCAACTAAAATTGAAAGAATACCTGGGAAGTAAAATATACTTTTCCAGTCATTTGCAAAGAGATATAAGCCTAATGTAACGAGAGAAGGCATAAGTGCGCCACCGACATTATGAGCGACGTTCCAAATAGACATTTTTGTACCACGTTCACTAATCGAGAACCAGTGAACCATCGTACGGCCACAAGGAGGCCATCCCATACCTTGTACCCATCCATTTAAAAACTGAAGGACAAACATAAGTATAATGCTCGTTGTAATGAAAGAAAATGAGCCGAAAATAATATTAATGATACCTGATAAAAATAGCCCAGCTGCTAAAAAGTAGCGAGGATTACAACGATCGGATACGATACCCATAAGAAATTTACTTAATCCGTAAGCGATTGATACTGCTGAAAGGATAACCCCAAGCTCCCCTTTACTAAAGCCTTGTTCGATTAAGTATGGCATTGCGAGTGAAAAGTTTTTTCGAACAAAGTAGTAACCCGCATAACCGATGAAGATACCTAAGAATACTTGTAAACGTAATTTACGATATTCGCTATCAGTACGATCAGTAGGTAAGCGTTCTGCGTGGGGCGCAGGTTTAAATAATTGTGTGAAAAACATAAAATGAAAATCCTCCCCTAATTAATTGGAAGCGTTTTAAGACAGAGAGAATACAAAAAGGCCATGAAATATAAAAAAGTTCCCCTTTTTATGATTCATAGCCTTATACTCCGATTCTCCGTGACTGTCAATATTAACTTCGACGAAAATTATACAACTTTGTGACAGAAATGTAAACGTTTTTATAAATAAAATTGTTGACGTAATTTGTTTGTGGGATTAATATTTAAATACGTTAAATATTTTATTGCTTAAATAAGAGGTGGATAACATGCCAAATGATATGACTCATATTGATAAGATTCAAGCTCTTACATTCGCTATAGGAAAGAAAATGCAAACAGAGCTATTGGAACAAATGCAAGCATCAGGACTTACACCACCGCAGTTTTATATTTTAAAGATTTTAGATCATTACGGAGCTTCAAGAGCGACACAATTGGCGGAGAAAATGTACGTGAAACCGAGCGCGATTACAGTAATGATTGATCGTTTAATTGATCATGGGTTAGTAGAGCGCTATCACGACGATAATGATCGCCGCGTTGTTATCATTGAGCTAACGAAAAAGGGGAAAACTACAGTAGAAGAAGCGATGGCGGCTCGTAATGAGCATATTGCAAAATACTTCTCACACTTAGAATTACAAGAGAGGGAAGATTTGTTACGCCTCTTTGAAAAGCTAGAAACAATTATTTGCGGGACACAAGAGAAAAAAGAGAAAAACTAAGAGGAATTGAGGAGATTACATGGAGCAACAAGAAAATCAGAATAGAAAGTTGTTGTTAATCGGTTTAGTAATCGCAATGCTATTTGCTGCATTGGACGGAACAATCGTTGGTACAGCAATGCCGCGTATCGTCGGTGAACTAGGTGGATTAAGTTTAATGACATGGTTAACAACAGCTTACATGTTAACATCAACAACGGTTGTACCGATTGCAGGTAAATTAGCAGATTTACTTGGGCGTCGAAACGTATATATAGCAGGATTAATTATCTTTATGGTTGGTTCAGCGTTATGTGGTATGGCAAACGGTATGACAGAATTAATTATTTTCCGTGGTATTCAAGGTCTTGGTGGCGGTATTATGATGCCAATGGCTATGATTATTATTGGAGATATGTTCACGGGAAAAGAACGTGCGAAATGGCAAGGTATTTTTGGAGCTCTATATGGTCTTGCCTCTGTAATTGGACCACAAGTTGGTGGTTGGATTGTAGACGCAGTGAACTGGAGATGGGTATTCTATATTAACTTACCAGTTGGTATTTTAGCGACAATCTTTATTGCAATGGGATTAAAAGCACATAAACAAACAGGACCAATTAAAATTGATATCGCTGGAATCTTCACGATGATTCTCGGTGTTGTAAGTTTATTACTTGCGTTAACGTTTGGTGGGAAAGATTATGCATGGGGTTCTTGGCAAATTATCGGGTTATTTGCACTAGCTGCCATTGGTATTGTTAGCTTTGTTATCGTTGAAACGAAGGCTGAAGAACCAATTTTACCGATGCATTTCTTTAAAAACCGCACATTTACACTACTGAATGCGATCGGTTTCTTTATGAGTATCGGAATGTTTGGAGCAATTATGTTCGTACCATTCTTTATGCAAGGAATTGTAGGCGTAAGTGCTGCTGAATCAGGAACGATTATGACACCGATGATGATTACAATGATCGTTATGAGTATTATTGGTGGTCAGCTTGTATTAAAAATTGGTGTGAAACCACAAATTATTACAGGGATGCTTATTATGGCTAGTGGTTTCTGGTTATTAACAACGATGGATATGCACACAACTAAGCTTACCGCTACTTCTTATATGATGGTTATCGGTTTAGGAATGGGTCTTGTTATGCCGATATTAACATTAGCATTACAAGAAAGCTTCCCGAAAAAAGATCTTGGCGTTGTAACATCATCAAGTCAATTCTTCCGTCAAATCGGTGGAACGTTTGGGATTACAATTTTAGGATCAATTATGAATAACACTTCAGGTACAACGTTAACAAATAAATTAGTCCCTGTATTAGATACATTCCCAAAAGAAGCGGGACAAATGGTAACAAAATTTAAAGATATGATTCATACAGATCCACAAAGTTTATATTCTATGCTATTTAGTCCAGAGGCATTAAAACAAATGCCAGAAACATTTTCTAATAGTATCGTACCAATTTTGAAAAGTTCTTTAGTGGACTCACTTCATACTGTATTCTTAACAGGGTTGGTATTTATCGTAGTAGGTGCTATCTTTACGATTTTCTTACAGAAGATTAAACTATCTGATCGTAAAAAAAGTGCTGAAGAACCCGCTGTAGAAGAGAAAGAACAAACTGTATCTTATTCATAATGAAAAGCATCGCCTTATGGCGGTGCTTTTTTTGAGTATAACCTTAAAAGCTTTTTAGTGAGAAATGATTGACGTATTTTTATAAATGCGTTATATTATTCCCTGTAAACGGTTACATGAAATGAGGAGAAAAGAGAATGAGTACGATTAAAGACGTTGCAAAATTAGCAGGGGTATCTGTTGCGACCGTTTCCAGAGTGTTAAATAAAAATGGATATGTTCATGAGGATACATTAAAAAAAGTAGAGCGAGCAATTGAGATGCTAGATTATAAGCCTAGTACAGTAGCACGATCTTTATACAATAAAAAATCTCGTTTAATTGGCTTAGTTGTTCCAAATATCGTGAATCCATTCTTTCCAGAAGTTGCACGTGCCGTAGAAGATGTAGCACATAAGCAAGGTTACACAGTTGTCCTTTGTAACTCTGATGAAAATTTAGAAAAAGAGAAACAATACATTGATGTACTTAGACAAAATAATGTGGATGGGTTTATTGTGGCAACGAATCCACAAAACAGTGTTAATTACATGAATTTGTCTATTCCAGTTGTTGCGATTGACCGTATGTTTAATGAGCGTATTCCTACTGTATATGCAGATAACTATGCAGGGAGTCAGGCGGCAACAAAGTTATTAATAGACAAAGGATGTAAACATATTGCACATATTCGTGGACCGCGTGATGTGAGTACAGCTAATGAACGTTTTGAAGGTTTTGTAGACGTTATTACGCAAAATAATCTTTCTTATATGATTGCAGAGAGTACATTCGATCCAGCTAATAGTGAACAGGTCGCGGTGGGATTATTGGAAGAATATCCGCATATTGATGGCATTGTTGCTGGGAATGATTTAATTGCAATCGGCGTTGTAAAGGCTGCACTTCAAAAGGGGATTTCTATTCCAGACGATTTACAAATTATCGGATTTGATGGGATTTCTTTAACAGAAATGATGTATCCATCTATTACAACTGTTGCACAGCCAATTTATGAAATGGGGAAAGTTGCAACAGAATTGTTGTTAGAGCAGATGGAAGGAAATCCATTAGAAGAGAAACATTATCGTTTACCGATTGAAATTATAGAACGAAATACAACGAAGTAAGGAGATGAGACAGATGCCAAATATTGCAGTAGTAGGTAGTATTTCAATGGACTTAGTGGCTGTTTCAAAAATACGGCCGAAAGCAGGAGAAACGGTGATTGGTGAAGCGTTTCATACGATACCAGGAGGAAAAGGGGCCAACCAAGCAGTTGCTGCAGCTAGATTAGGAGCAAATGTAGCGATGGTTGGTGCAGTAGGAAGTGATGATTACGGGACAGTAGTTAGAAGAAATTTAGAGAATGAACGCGTTTTTATCGACTATGTGGTACCGGTTACAGATAGAACAACAGGAGTCGCTCATATCGTTTTAGCAGAAGAGGATAACAGTATTGTTGTCGTACAAGGAGCAAATGCGCTTGTAAATGAGTCGATTGTAGATCGTTCAAAAGACCTTCTTGTAAAAGCAGATATGGTTGTTCTTCAACTAGAGATTCCGCTTGAAACAGTAAAATATGTTCTGGCTATTTGTGAGGAACATAAAATTCCAGTTATGTTGAATCCAGCTCCAGCACAAATCTTATCAGAAGATATTTTAGAAAAAGCGACTTATATTACGCCGAATGAGCATGAGTGCCGCATTGTATTAGATGATTTCACATCACCAATTGAAGAGTTACTGGCTAAATATCCAAATAAGCTATTGATGACAGAAGGGTCTAATGGTGTTCGTTTCCATAACGGAACGGAAGTTGTTCAAGTTCCAAGTATTGCTGTAGATGTAGTAGATACGACTGGAGCTGGTGATACATTTAACGGCGCGTTAGCAGTTGCGCTTTCTGAAGGAGAAACACTTCAAAAGGCTATTCGTTTTGCTAATATTGCTGGTGGTCTTTCTGTAACGAAACTTGGGGCACAGGGCGGTATGCCAACGAGAGATAGAGTACGTGAAGTGCAGGTGATTGTCGGATGAAAAAACACGGTGTATTAAATAGTGAAATTGCAGCAGTTCTTGCTTCACTTGGGCATACAGATACGATTGTAATTGCTGATTGTGGGTTACCTATTCCTGATGGAGTAAAACGAATTGATTTAGCAGTTGAAATTGGAAAGCCTAGCTTTTTAGACGTATTACAAGTAGTTGCTGATGATATGGCAATTGAAAAAGTGACGCTAGCAGAAGAAGTCATTATGAATAATGAAGTGGTAAATAAAGAAGTTGAGATGCGCTTAATAGAGCCAGCATTTGAATATGTGTCTCATAAGGAATTTAAAGAGCATACAAAGAGAGCGAAGGCGATTATTCGTACAGGAGAAGCAACGCCTTATGCAAATGTTATTTTACATGCAGGCGTGATTTTTTAATAAAGGGATGTGATGAGAATGCATATTGAAATGAAAAATATTTCAAAAGCGTTCAGTGGTAATCCTGTTTTAAAAAACGCACAGTTTACGATTGAAACAGGAGAAGTCCATGCATTGATGGGGGAAAATGGAGCGGGGAAATCGACGCTCATGAAGATTTTAACAGGTGTATATAAAAAAGACAGTGGAACAGTTACGATTGATGGGCAAGAACGAACTTTTAAAAATGCGAAAGAAGCAGAAGAGTATGGTATTGCATTTATCCATCAAGAGTTGAACATATTATCAAATTTAACGGTAGCTGAAAATATGTTTCTCGGTAAAGAGTTAATGTATGGGAAAACAGGTATTTTACGTTCGCGCCAAATGAATGCGATTGCCCAGCAGCAATTAGCGGATCTTGGTCTACATGTGAGAGGCGCTATGCTAGCAGGTGAATTATCAGTTGGACAACAGCAAATTATTGAAATTGCTAAAGCATTAATGACAAATGCGAGCGTTATTATTATGGACGAACCTACAGCAGCATTAACGGATCGCGAAATTGAAACGCTGTTTACTGTTATTAATAAATTACGTAAAGAGGGCGTTTCATTCGTTTATATTTCACACCGGATGGAAGAAATTTTTTCAATATGTGATGCCATTACGATTTTGCGCGATGGAGAATATGTAGGGAAAAGATTAATTCTGGAAACGTCATTTGATGAAGTAGTGAGTATGATGGTGGGGCGCAGCATTGGTGAACGTTACCCAGAGCGAAATAGTCAAATTGGCGAAGTGATTTTTGAAATGCGTAACGGAACGAAAAAAGGAAAATTTGAAAATGTTTCGTTTCAAGTTAGAAAAGGTGAAATCCTTGGTGTTGCTGGTTTGATGGGAGCCGGTCGTACGGATATCATGAAAGCAATATTTGGATATGAACCGCTCGATTCAGGACAAATTTTTATGAATGGACAAGAAGTGAAAATTGATAGTCCAATTGATGCAATTAGACAACGAATTGCTTTTATTACAGAGGATAGAAAATCAGAAGGGCTTGTGTTAGATTTTTCCATTCGTGAAAATTTAGCATTACCAAACTTAGAAAGTCTTTCAAAAGGAAGCGTTGTGAATAAAGGTTTAGAACAGCAATTTACAGAGGATATGATGAAGCTTCTGAATGTGAAAGCAGCAAACGGAGAGCAAGCTGTAAAATCTCTTTCTGGTGGAAATCAGCAAAAGATTGTAATTGCAAAATGGTTAGGTATTCATCCGCAGTTACTCATTTTAGATGAGCCAACAAGAGGTGTAGATGTTGGGGCTAAAAAAGAAATTTACTCTATAATGAATAAACTTACCGAGCAAGGTGATGCAGTTATTATGGTATCGTCTGAGCTTCCAGAAGTTTTAGGAATGAGCGATCGTGTTCTCGTCATTCATGAAGGGAAAATCGGTGGTATTTTAGAGAAAGATCAGGCATCGCAAGAGTCTATTATAGCACTAGCTACAGGGGGAGAGTAAGATATGGCTAAGAAGGGGAATGTATTACAACAACTTGGTTCTTTAATTGGGTTAGTATTAATTATCGTGGTAATTACAGCTTTAAATCCAGCATTTATTGAAATTCCAAATTTATTTAATATACTGCGCCAAGTATCGATTAATGCATTCATTGCATTTGGAATGACCTTCGTTATTTTAACAGGGGGTATTGACTTATCGGTAGGTTCTATTTTAGCATTATCAAGTGCACTTGTTGCCGGAATGATGGCAAGTGGCATGGATCCGTTCCTTGCAATGGCAGTTGGATTATTAGCAGGTCTTGCAATGGGGATTGTAAACGGTATCATTATTGCGAAGGGAAAAGTAGCTCCGTTTATTGCAACTTTAGCAACAATGACTATTTTTCGCGGGTTGACGCTTGTTTATATGGACGGACGTCCGATCACTGGTCTTGGTGATCATTTAATGTTCCAAATGTTTGGCCGTGGTTATTTCCTTGGTATTCCTGTGCCAGCCGTTACAATGATGATTGCTTTTGCAGTATTGTACTTTATTTTAAAGAAAACAACGTTTGGTCGCCGTACGTTTGCGATTGGTGGAAATGAAGAAGCAGCAGCTTTATCAGGTATTAATGTTACGAGAATTAAAGTAATGATTTACGGTCTTTCCGGAATTTTGGCAGCGCTTGCAGGTATTGTCTTAACATCAAGGTTAGATTCTGCACAGCCGACTGCTGGTACTTCTTACGAATTAGATGCAATTGCTGCAGTTGTGCTAGGAGGAACGAGCCTTTCAGGTGGAAGAGGATGGATTGTTGGTACATTCATCGGTGTGCTTATTATCGGTGTACTAAATAACGGTTTAAATTTATTAGGGGTATCTTCTTTCTTCCAACAAGTTGTAAAAGGACTTGTAATCTTACTAGCTGTACTAATTGATCGTCGAAAAGAAGCGTAATGGAGGGGCAATTCATGAAAAAATGGTTACTGATACTCGTTGCATGCATCATGGTAGTTACTGCTGGTTGTTCAATGGAACCACCAGAATGGGCAAAGGATTCTAGCGATAAAGGTCGAAATAAAACTATTAAAGTTGGATTTTCTGTTTCAACTTTAAATAATCCATTTTTCGTCACGTTGAAAAAAGGTGCAGAAAAGAAAGCAAAAGATAGCGGCATTGAATTAATTGCTGTTGATGCACAAAATGATGCAGCGAAGCAAACAAACGATGTTGAAGATTTAATTCAAAAAGGTGTCGATGTAGTTGTTATTAACCCAACTGACTCAGATGCCGTTGCTTCAGCGGTAAGTGCAGCTAATGCAGCCAATGTTCCTGTTATTACAGTAGACCGAGTTGCGAATTCAGGTAAAGTTGTTTCTCACATTGCTTCTAACAATGTCGAAGGTGGTCAAATGGCTAGTGATTACATTCGGGAATTAGTTGGTGAAGGAACAAATGTTGCTGAGTTAGAAGGAATCCCTGGATCGTCTGCTGCTCGTGAGCGTGGGAAAGGATTCCATAACGTAGCTGATAAGTCTTTAAAAGTAGTAGCAAAACAAGCAGCTGATTTCGATCGTGCAAAAGGATTATCCGTTATGGAAAATATTTTGCAAGCAAATAGCGATATAAAAGCAGTGTTTGCTCATAACGATGAAATGGCATTAGGCGCACTTGAGGCATTGAAATCTGCTGGTAAAACAGATGTGGTTGTTGTTGGATTTGATGCAACAGACGATGCTGTAAAAGCGGTTACAGATGGGCGCATGGCAGCAACAGTCGCTCAAAAACCGGAATTAATCGGAGAGAAGGCGATGGAAACAGCGAAAGAGATAACACAAGGTAAAAAAGTGGACAAATTTATTCCGATTGAATTAGAGCTTATTAAGAAAAAATAAATAAATATAAAATGAAAATTAGGAAGGAAGAATAACAAATGAAATTTTTTATTGATACAGCAAACATTAACGAAATTAAAGAGGCAAATGCATTAGGTGTAGTAGCTGGAGTAACGACAAATCCATCACTTGTAGCAAAAGAAGGCGTAGATTTCCATGAGCGTATTCGTGAAATTTGCAGCTTTATTGAAGGACCTGTAAGCGCAGAAGTAATTAGCTTAGAAGCTGATAAAATGATTGAAGAAGGAAAAGAGTTAGCAAAAATCGCTCCAAACGTTGTTGTAAAAGTTCCAATGACAACAGAAGGCTTAAAAGCAGTAAAAGCATTCTCAGATTTAGGAATTCGTACGAACGTTACATTAGTATTCTCAGCAGTGCAAGCATTACTTGCAGCTCGCGCTGGTGCGACATACGTTTCACCGTTCTTAGGTCGCCTAGATGATATCGGTCATAACGGTATGGACTTAATTCGCCAAATCGCAGAAATCTTTGCAATTCACGGCATTGAAACAGAAATCATTGCAGCATCTGTACGTCACAGTGTTCATGTAACAGAAGCAGCATTAAACGGTTCACATATTGCAACAATCCCAGCAAACGTAATCGCTTCATTAGTGAAGCACCCATTAACAGATCAAGGAATTGAGAAATTCTTAGCTGATTGGGAAAAAACACAAGAGAAATAATGCGAAATGGAGAACCCAAGTTTAATTAACTTGGGTTCTTTTTTTTGTTTGAAAGAATTTTCATGCAATTGTGCATATTGTCTTTTAAATTTTTAATATAAGCTATTTAATATATACAAATCACTCTTTATTTTTCACATTTCGACATAAAGTGAAACTTTAATCAGTGGGGGGGGTGTCCATCCCCCACTGATTATTAGCCCTCACCAATCGGGCTTTTACTGCCCACAAATAGTGGGATAAAAAGATAGAGGGTCTGACCAGAAAACTGGAGGACATGATTCTATAACAGAAAGCTTATTGCTTATAGAATCATGTCTTTTATTATACAAGGGAGGATAGATTACGTATTTTTATCTGAATTTTAATATTGATACAAGGGGATGATTAAGATGAGAAAAAAAACGCCATTTAAAGTGTTGTCATCATTAACGATCGCAGCACTCATCGGATGCTCAGCTGTAATGAGTGCTCCGTTAGCATATGCAGAAACGCCAGCAAAAGAAAGTGTGTCTACAACGCCAATTGATCATAATTTAATTCAAGAAGATCGTTTAGCAGAAGCGCTGAAAGAAAGAGGAACGATTAATCCAGTCTCTTCTAAAGAAGAGACGAAAAAGGCTGTAGAGCAATATATTGAAAAGAAACAAGGGGATCAGGCAAATAAAGAAATTCTTCCAGATGATGGGGCTGAAGAAGCATCTGATTTCGTAAAAAAGGTAAAAGAAAAAAAGATGGAAGAAAAGGAAAAAGTAAAGAAAGCTGAAAAAAATGTTAGCCCTGATCAAAAGCCGGAGCCAAATAAAAAGCAATTAGATGGGAAAGTTCCAACTTCTAAGGCGAAACAAGCTCCATATAATGGACCTGTTCGTACGGATAAAGTGTTAGTGTTACTCGTTGAGTTTAGTGACTATAAACATAATAATATTGAGCAAACACCGGGTTATATGTACTCGAAAGATTTTAGTAGAGAACATTATCAAAAAATGTTATTTGGTAATGAGCCTTACACATTATTTGATGGTTCGAAAGTAAAAACATTTAAGCAATATTATGAAGAACAGTCTGGTGGTAGTTATACGACAGACGGATATGTAACAGAGTGGTTAACTGTTCCAGGTAAAGCCGCTGATTACGGTGCTGATGGTAGTAGCGGTCACGATAATAAAGGACCAAAAGGTGCGCGTGATTTAGTGAAAGAAGCATTAAAAGCTGCAGCGGATAAAGGATTAGATTTATCACAATTCGATCAGTTCGACCGTTATGATACAAATGGCGATGGCAATCTTAATGAATCGGACGGTGTAATTGATCATTTAATGGTAATTCATGCTGGTGTTGGTCAAGAAGCTGGTGGCGGTAAATTAGGTGATGATGCGATTTGGTCACATCGTTCAAAATTAGCAAGAGATCCAGTAGCGATTGAAGGTACAAAATCAAAGGTAGATTATTGGGGTGGAAAAGTAGCGGCTCATGATTATACAATTGAACCAGAAGATGGTGCAGTAGGTGTGTTTGCACATGAATTTGGACATGACCTTGGTTTACCAGATGAGTATGATACGAATTATACTGGAAATGGATCACCTGTCGAAGCTTGGTCATTAATGAGTGGAGGTAGTTGGACAGGAAAAATCGCAGGAACAGAGCCAACTAGTTTTTCACCACAAAATAAAGATTTCTTACAAAAGAATATGGGTGGAAACTGGGCGAAAATTTTAGAAGTAGATTACGATAAAATTAAGAGTGGTGTAGGAGTCCCTACATATATTGATCAAAGTGTTACAAAATCAAATCGTCCAGGTGTTGTACGTGTCAACTTACCAGGTAAGAGTATTGAAACAATTAAGCCTGGATTTGGAAAGCGTGCATACTATAGTACAAGAGGCGATGATATTCATACGACATTAGAAACACCATTCTTCGATTTAACAAAAGGAACAAATGCAAAATTTGATTATAAAGCGAATTATGAACTAGAAGCAGAGTGTGATTTCATCGAAGTACATGCTGTAACTGAAGATGGAACGAAAACATTAATTGATAGATTGGGAGAAAACATAGTCCAAGAAGATAAAGATACAACAGATGGAAAATGGATTGATAAATCATACGATTTAAGTCAATTTAAAGGGAAGAAAGTTAAACTACAATTCGACTATATTACAGATCCAGCTTTAACATATAAAGGTTTCGCAATGGATAATGTAAATGTAACAGTTGATGGACAAGTAGTATTTTCAGATGATGCAGAAGGACAGTCTAAAATGAAGTTAAATGGATTCGTTGTTTCTGATGGGACAGAACAGAAACCCCATTATTATTATCTAGAGTGGAGAAACTATGCTGGATCAGATAATGGATTAAAAGCGGGAAAAGGTCCGGTGTATAATACAGGCCTTGTCGTTTGGTATGCAGATGATAGTTTCAAAGATAACTGGGTTGGGTTACATCCAGGTGAAGGCTTCCTTGGTGTTGTAGATTCTCATCCAGAAGCGATTGTTGGAAATTTAGGCGGGAAACCAGCATACGGTAATACTGGAATTCAAATTGCAGATGCTGCATTTTCATTTGATCAAACACCTTCATGGAGTGTAAATTCATTTACACGAGGACAGTTTAATTATACTGGATTACAAGGTGTTACAACGTTTGATGATTCAAAGGTATACAGTAATAAGCAAATTGCTGACGCGGGACGAAAAGTTCCAAACCTTGGACTTAAATTCCAAGTTGTTGGACAGGCAGAGGATAAGTCGGCAGGCGCTGTTTGGATTAGACGTTAATAAAGTAAAAGCACATTCTTCATATGAAGAGTGTGCTTTTTAATTTGTACATTAAGTTATTATTTTAGCTTATGTAATACAATTGTCTGTTCATATGTAGTGTATCAAATTATGTGGGTAAAGGAAATATTTCCGAGGAAATTGTCGAAGTATCGTCGGTATTTATACACTTTCTTTGTAGAAGAAGAAATGTAGTATTGCCTTTACAGTTTAATTTATTTACATTGTTATTTGGCTATACACAAAAGTGATATATTCGGCAATCAAAGAGCTCTATTCGATAGGGCTCTTTTTTATGGATAGAAAGGAGTGAACTAAATGAAAGAAATAATTGAATGTCCACAGTGTAAAGGGAATATTACTGCACAACATATTATTGATCTCCCGCATCCTTTTTCATTCAGGTGTCCACACTGTAAGGTGAAATTAAAAGAAATGAGGATCACACCATGTTTAATATTAGCGGCAATTTGTATAATTCCACTGTTTCTTATGATTGGAGAGAGTATTAAGGAATTACTAGTAAAATATTTTTCTATTATAGATGATGTACCAACTGTACTTATTTTCTTCTTATTTTGTTATCCGTTGTATTATCTTTATGAAAAATATAATGCCATATTGTTTATTAAATACGGCTTGTTGAAAGTCAAAAGTTGAATAGGAGCTTATCATTATGTTGTAGAAAGTTTATTTAGTAATTATAGCGATATTAACTATAACTTCGCTAGTAAGAGGCATGTTTCAAACACTAATTCAAAAGTTTGATTTTGTGGTGACTATAATCACGTGGATTGGGCTATTTGGTTTTGTCTTTGATGTAGAGATAGTAACCCCACTCGTTTGGAAATGCATCTTCCTGTTTAGTGTTATTTGGACTTTGAGTGCCGTTTTTGTTTTACGTTTATATGAAGAGAAGGATGACCCGCTACCTTTTATATTCAAATTAATTGGTATTATCCCAACGCTGCCATTATATTACGGATTATATCAATATGCATTTTAAAAAAAGACAATGATGGAATTAACCCATCATTGTCTTTTTTACTTTGCTTCTTACAAAAATCATTCCAGCAAATGTTAACAAGAATGCAGTTCCGATAACGAAGCTAGCGCTAGGTGATGCTCCGATTGCTCCAACTGTAAAGGATCCAGCAACAACTCCTAACGAGAAGAATGCATAAAACAATCCGAATGCTTTCCCGCGATTATTATCTGTCGTATTTTCAACAAGTAAAGCATTAATTGCTGGGAAGAGGATAGCGAACCCAATTCCATAAATCATCATAACGATAAAGAGCATGCCTTTTGTTGCGAATAATCCGAGTAAGGATAATGCTAGTGCCATTACTGCAATCCCGATTAGCATTAGTTTTGAACGATTAAATCGATCGTAAATGCGATTTGTTGGCAGTAAGAAGAAGAGGATAGCGGTAATTCCGAATACACTTAACATCATGCCTGTTGTAGATGCTTTAAGTGCTAACGCCTCAACTTTTACTGGTAACATATACGTGACAATCCCTTGTGAAAACATTAATGTGAAAGCACCGATATATGCTTGTAATAACGGTTCTGATTTCAATAGTTCAATCATATCTTCTTTGTTCATCATTTGTGTTCTTGATGTATCTTTTCTTGATACGTTATTTGGTAAGAAGAATAGAGATACGATTGTACCAAGGACCATTAAAATAGAAATGGTAATGAACACCCACTCTATACCAGCAGTTGCTTTCATAATCCCACTGAAAGCAGGTCCTACGATTGCAGCTGTTCCAACAGCAGCACCAGATAGAGCCATTGCCTTACCTTGCCTTGCTGAATTCGTTTGTTTTGATAAAAACGTAAAAGCAGCTGGAATTAAAAATCCATCACTAAAACCGTGCATCAAGCGCACAACTAATAGTTGTTCACCACTTTGAACAACGGTGTATAACAAGACTATGAAACTCGTAAATCCCATGCTTATATAAAGTATTTTTTTTGCACCAAATTTATCGACGGCAGCGCCAGCGATAATATTACCGATCATATTCGCGAATGAGTACATGCCGACAACTAGCCCAATAATAAGAGGAGTTCCGCCAAGACTTTGAGCGAACGTACTCATAATAGGTAATTGTGAAAATGTATCTAGAAACGCTACGATAACAATAAAGTAAATAAAATATTTCAAGCGATATTCACCTCTCCTATGCTATTATGGCATAATGCTAATTTCAACCGCAATGAAATTAGCATTAACAGATGTGGGAATAAGTACAAAGTGACAAAATATTGAACATTATTTGTTAAAATTTAGTGGAAATGAGATTGTTTTTTTGAAATATATGGATAGAAGTATTATAATAGATTTGTAAACTTCACCAGGTTAAGTATATACATAGAGAGGGATGTATAAAATGAAAGCATTACTTTGGCATAATCAACGTGATGTACGAGTAGAAGAAGTACCAGAACCAACTGTAAGACCAGGAGCAGTTAAGATTAAAGTTAAATGGTGTGGTATCTGCGGGACAGACCTGCATGAATATTTAGCAGGACCTATCTTTATTCCAACAGAAGAGCACCCATTAACACACGTAAAAGCACCGGTTATTTTAGGTCATGAGTTTAGTGGTGAGGTAGTTGAAATCGGTGAAGGCGTTACTTCTCATAAAGTGGGAGATCGCGTCGTTGTAGAACCAATTTATTCTTGTGGTAAATGTGAAGCTTGTAAACATGGACATTACAATGTTTGTGAACAGCTTGTATTCCACGGTCTTGGTGGAGACGGCGGTGGTTTCTCTGAATATACAGTAGTACCAGAAGGTATGGTTCATCATATTCCAGACGAAATGACGTATGAACAAGGTGCGCTTGTAGAACCAGCAGCAGTAGCAGTTCATGCAGTACGTCAAAGTAAATTAAAAGAGGGAGAAGCTGTAGCGGTATTTGGTTGTGGTCCGATTGGACTTCTTGTAATTCAAGCAGCAAAAGCAGCAGGAGCAACTCCTGTTATCGCAGTGGAACTTTCTAAAGAACGTCAAGAGCTAGCTAAATTAGCAGGTGCTGATTACGTATTAAATCCAGCAACTCAAGATGTACTAGCAGAAATTCGTAACTTAACAAATGGTTTAGGTGTAAATGTGAGCTTTGAAGTAACAGGTGTTGAAGTAGTACTTCGTCAAGCGATTGAAAGTACAAGCTTTGAAGGCCAAACTGTAATTGTTAGTGTGTGGGAAAAAGATGCGACAATTACTCCGAACAACCTGGTATTAAAAGAAAAAGAAGTTATCGGTATTCTTGGATACCGTCATATCTTCCCAGCTGTTATTAAATTAATTAGCTCTGGCCAAATTCAAGCAGAGAAGTTAATTACGAAAAAAATTACAGTGGATCAAGTTGTTGAAGAAGGATTTGAAGCACTTGTAAAAGATAAAACACAAGTGAAAATTCTTGTTTCACCTAAATAATATATAATAGAAGAAAGTAGCTCTTTTCTAGAAATAGAAGAGGGCTACTTTTTTTCTATACAGAAAGGTGATAGACTTTCCTTTAACTAAAGGTATTTTGTTTGGAAGGAGAAGTCTAATGCTTTCATTTATGTTGACATTGAAACGGATGCTAAAAGCTTGTTTACGAGCGTGGAAAGATAAAGAATTTCAAGTATTATTCGTATTAACATTTTTAACATTAACATCAGGTACGATTTTTTATAGCACAGTTGAAGGGTTACGTCCTCTTGACGCTTTATATTTTAGTGTGGTCACGTTGACGACTGTCGGTGATGGGAATTTTAGTCCGCAAACTGATTTTGGAAAGGTATTTACAATCTTATACATATTTATCGGGATTGGATTAGTGTTTGGGTTTATTCATAAACTGGCAGTTAATGTGCAACTGCCAAATATATTATCGAAAAGAAAAAAAGAGTAAAGCGGTTAATCGCTTTACTCTTTTTTTACATTAGTTTAGACAAGTATTTGCAGTAGCTTAACAATAATTTATTACAATGTAAGTGCATTCATTCATTACGGTCACTATGTATAAAGTTATAGTGATATGAACATTTGCATATTTCAATTAAATGATAGAAATTCAGTGGAAGGTGGGATATTCTAATCATAGGTTAACCGAAAGACATCGTAGGATCCAAACAAAATATTTACAATAACTCAACTATAAAATGGAGGATTTCATATGAAAAAGAAAGTGCTTGCTTTAGCAGCAGCTATTACGTTAGCGGCTCCGTTACAAAATGTAGCTTTTGCACATGAAAATGATGGAGGGAATAGAGTACAGATTATTCAATATTGGTCCGCTGAAGATAAACATTCAGAAGGTGTAAATTCTCATTTATGGATCGTGAATCGTGCAATTGATATTATGTCTCGTAATACGACAATTGTAAAACAAGATCAAGTTGCACTATTAAATGAATGGCGCACAGATTTAGAAAATGGTATTTATTCTGCTGATTATGAAAATCCTTATTATGACAATAGTACATTTGCGTCGCATTTCTATGATCCAGACGATGGAAGTACATACATTCCACTTGCAAAGCAAGCGAAGGAAACTGGAGCTAAGTATTTTAAATTAGCTGGTGAGTCTTATAAAAATAATGATATGAAACAAGCATTCTTCTATTTAGGATTATCTCTTCATTATTTAGGAGATGTAAACCAACCGATGCATGCGGCAAACTTTACAAATGTTTCGTATCCACAAGGATTCCATTCTAAATATGAAAACTTTGTAGATACGATAAAAGATAATTACAAAGTAGCGGACGGAAATGGGTATTGGAACTGGAAAGGTATGAACCCTGAAGATTGGATTCATGGGGCGGCAGTGGCTGCGAAGCAAGATTACCCTGGCATTGTAAATAGTAATACGAAAAGTTGGTTTGTAAAAGCTGCAGTATCACAAAGTTATGCGGACAAATGGCGTGCTGAAGTTACACCAATGACTGGTAAGCGATTAACGGAAGCGCAACGTGTAACAGCCGGATATATTCAGCTTTGGTTTGATACGTATGTAAATCGTTAAATATTTGAAAGAAGGTCAAATCTCAGCATAGAGTATTTGGCCTTTTTATCACTATACAGTAAACGGAGGATATGAATTGTGAAAAGTAAATTGCTAAAAGGTGTACTAAGCTTTGGGATTGGTCTAGGAGCTTTATATAGCGGATCTTCTGCTCAAGCGGAAATGTCTACAAATCAAAATGATACGTTAAAAGTGATGACTCATAATGTATATATGTTATCAACGAATTTATATCCGAACTGGGGACAAAGTGGGCGTGCTGATTTAATTGGGTCAGCTAATTATATAAATAATCAGGATGTTGTTATATTAAATGAAGTATTTGATAATAGTGCTTCAGATCGTTTGTTAGGAAATTTAAAGAAAGAATATCCAAATCAAACAGCGGTATTAGGCCGTAGTAACGGAAACGAATGGGATAAAACGTTAGGTAACTATTCATCTTCAACCCCTGAAGATGGTGGCGTAGCTATTGTAAGTAAATGGCCGATTGTTGAAAGGATTCAATATGTATTTGAAAAAGGATGCGGACCAGATAACTTATCAAATAAAGGGTTTGTATACACAAAAGTTAAGAAGAATGATCGTTTTGTACATGTAATTGGGACGCATTTACAAGCTGAGGACAGTATGTGTGGGAAAACTTCACCAGCATCTGTACGTACAAAACAGCTACAAGAAATTCAAGAGTTTATTAAAAATAAAAATATACCAAATAACGAGTATGTGTTAATTGGTGGTGATATGAATGTAAATAAAATAAATGCTGAGAATAATAGCAATTCAGAGTATGCATCGATGTTTAAAACATTACATGCGTCTGTTCCATCTTATACAGGACATTCAGCAACTTGGGATGCAACGACAAATAGTATTGCGAAATATAACTTCCCCGATAGCCCTGCTGAGTATTTAGATTATATTATTGCGAGTAAAGATCATGCGAATCCATCGTATATAGAGAATAACGTTTTACAACCGAAATCTCCAGAATGGTCTGTGACTTCATGGTTCCAAAAATATACGTATAATGATTACTCTGATCATTATCCAGTAGAGGCGACTATTTCTATGAAATAGAATAGTCTTAAAAAGTTTCTTCGTGAAGAAGAAACTTTTTTTATTTGAAAACAGGAAAATCATTTTTTCTTTCCAATATGTATAAGACATATATAGAAGAGGAGAGAAAAATGTGGATAGAGGAATTTTTAAGGAAGTTCCATTACCGTGTGCATTTTTAGATGAGGTGGCTTTAGAGAGAAATATTCAATCGATTATAGAGTTAAGTGGAGATAAGAAGATTCGTATAGCGAGTAAATCATTACGCTCTGTTCCAATTATGAAAAAGATTTTAGCAGCAAATGATCGGTTTCAAGGTATTATGTGTTTTTCCCCTAGAGAAGCTTTGTTTTTAATTGAACAAGGATTTAATGATTTATTGCTCGGATATCCTGCTTATGATGAAAGAGCTTTATATGAAATTAGTTTGCTAACAAAGCAAGGGCTCAGTATAACTTGTATGGTGGATTGTGAAGAACATATTGTATATTTAGAAAAAATTGCTGAGAAGTCTAAAGGTTGTTTTCGCGTTTGTTTGGATATTGATATGAGTAGTCGTTTTTTAAAATTTCATTTTGGGGTAAAAAGATCCCCGGTAAAAGACGTGCAGAGTGCTTTGAAAATAGTAGGAAAGGTGAAGGGCTCATCATATTTAATACTAGATGGTGTAATGGGATATGAGGCTCAAATTGCTGGGGTGGGGGATCATATACCGAATCAATGGATGAAAAGTAAAGTGGTTTCGTATTTAAAGAAGAAATCGGTATTAGAGGTTAAAGAAAGAAGGGGACGTATCGTAAAAGAAATACGAAACCTTGGTATTAAACTAAGATTTGTAAATGGGGGAGGAACAGGAAGTATAAAAACAACTGAGCAAGATAACTCAGTTTCAGAGATTACAATAGGTTCTGCTTTTTATTCCCCGAAACTATTTGATTATTATAAAGAAGTACAGTTTCAGCCAGCTGTCGGATTTGCTTTACCCGTTGTGCGTAAACCGGCTCCGTTTATTTATACTTGCCTCGGTGGTGGATATATTGCTTCAGGCGCGGTTGGTAAAGATAAAGAGCCTGAGATTTGGAGGCCGGGTGGTGCAAAACTATTAGCGTTAGAAGGTGCTGGTGAAGTGCAAACGCCAATTTTTTATAACGGTGAGGCACGAGTGGATATAGGAGATGCTATCTTGTTTCGTCATAGTAAAGCTGGAGAGTTATGTGAGCGCTTTCTTGTTTTGTATCGCATTAAACAAGGGGAAATTATTGGGGAGTATTCAACATATCGGGGGGATGGACAATGCTTTCTATAAAGGGACAAAAATGGAGAAATTGGACAGGGAATGTAGAAGGAACACCGCATTATACGATGTATCCAAAAAGTATACAAGATGTAGCAGAAGTTGTAGGGATTGCACGAAAAAAAGGAAAGAAAATTCGTGTTGTCGGTTCAGGGCATTCTTTTACACCTCTCGTGCAAACGGAAGAAATTTTAGTTTCTTTAGATGAATTGAAGGGCATTGCAAATATCGATGCAGAGAAGATGGTTGCCGAAGTATGGGCGGGAACAAAGTTATATGATTTAGGGAAGTTACTTGAGGAAAAAGGTTATGCGCAAGAGAATTTAGGAGATATTGATTCACAATCTATTGCTGGAGCGATTAGTACGGGTACTCATGGGACGGGTGTTACATTTGGGAGTTTATCAACACAAGTTATAGAGATTACGGCAGTTTTATCAACAGGTGAGAGTATAGTTTGTTCAGAAACCGAAAACGTTGAATATTGGAAAGCATTTCAGTTGTCGCTTGGAATGCTAGGTATCATTGTAAAGATAAAAGTGAAAGTTATCCCAGCTTATTCGCTCGTTTATGAAAGTGAAAAGCAGTCATTATCTACTGTAATGAACAAGCTAGAAGAATATAAGAAGAATCGTCATTTTGAATTTTTCGTTTTTCCTTATTCAGATGAGGTGCAAGTGAAATTTACAAATGAAACAATGAGTAAAGAAAGTGATTTGAAATGGCATAAACTAAAGGTGGAGTTACTTGAAAATAGGATGTTCTCTTTGTTATCTAAAGGGTGTAAATGGTTTCCTTCTATAAGTAAAGCAGTAAGTCGATTATCAGCTAAGGCTGTACCAAACACAAAAATAATAGGCCCGAGTTATGAAGTGTTCGCTACATCGCGTACGGTTCCATTTTATGAAATGGAGTATAGTGTCCCTTCAAAATATATGAGGGCTGTTGTAGAAGAAATTTCAAACCTTATTGAAAAGAAAAAGTATAAGGTGCACTTCCCGATTGAATGCCGGTATGTGAGAGGTGATGATATATGGCTCAGTCCAGCGTATGGAAGAGACTCGGCATATATCGCCGTTCATATGTATAAAGGTATGAAGTATGCCGCTTATTTTGGTGAAGTGGAGAAAATTTTTCTGAAATATGAAGGTCGTCCACATTGGGGAAAGATGCATACGTTAACATACGAAAAGTTACAAAACATATATCCAGAATTGCATTCGTTTCTAAAAATGAGGAAGTCACTAGATGAAACAGGAATGTTTTTAAACCCTTATACAGAAAAGTTATTTAAGATTATGAAAAAAAGCTGACAACGTATTACTTGTCAGCTTTTTTTAGTATAATCGCATTTCTTGTTTGACTAATGTGCTCGTAAAATAGTAACTTATCACGGCTAAATACATGTAATAAAACATGAATGATAAAGAGACCGTTAATTACGAATTGGAATAACAGTATAACTAGTAATACTAAAGGCTCTGTATGATTTAAAATAGAGCTACTAGAAAGAATAGAATTGATTCCACCTAAAATAAAGTAGAATATACCGTAACGAATGAATAATTCTTTTAGTGTAATACGTTCAGCTTGCCCTTTAACGTAAATCCGAAGCAACGCTTTCCCAATTGTTTTTCCATTCGTAAAGTATGGAATGATAATAAAGTAAATAAAGATCGAACATGTAATGAAAATGAGTTCGTATATATTTGTGTAAGATTGGATATTAGAAATAAATATAGAATTTCCTTTATTTTTAATGGCTGGTACGACGATAGATAAGAAAATCCAATCAATTTGCATAGCAATCAAACGACGTACAAAACCAACTGGCTTTGTTTCCAGATTAATACGACTATCTAATTCACTTGTTTTCGGAAGGAAGTACGTAAATATTGGTGCAATAATAAAGCCAATGACGCCTCCTAATGTGTTTAAAAATAGGTCATCAATATCAAATAAGCGATATGCACAATTATATATACCATATAGTCCAGTTATTTGTGTTGTTTCAAAAAACAGTGAAAGACAAAAAGAAATGCAAATTGTCTGTAGGAAACTACGTCGGAAATAATAACGCAAGTAAATACCAAATGGAACGGTTAGTAGAACGTTAAAAGCTACTTGTAAAAACGCAGATTCTTTTAATAGATGAAAGTACGTAGCTGGTTTCGTTAAAAGTGCCGATGTATGATTACTAATCTCTTGTACGAAATAAAATGGCGAGAGTTGCATGTGCTGTGTATTAGCCGGTTGTAGGCTACAAGTATCATATGTTTGTGGCAACGGTAGAATAACAAGAAAATAGGCATTTAATAAATAGAGTAATAAAGAGTATAAAATAAATGAGCGCCATTTATTTACATAACCATATTTTCGATAATTAAATATTAAAAAAGGGATTAAGAGAAACATTGCTAAAATAGGAAATAAAATAAATGCTGTTTTTACTGGAAATAAATATGCAGTCAAAATAAAGCTCCTTTCAGTGAGAATACGTCTATCATTATAGCGCTAAAATGATTTTGTAACAAAGTTAAAATGTTTCGAAATAGAAAAAATTACAAATTATACTCATATTAAGTTATACTAAATTTAATATAAGTATATTATGATAATATAAGTTGAGAGAAGGTACATGATATGCATTATGAGCTTTTTTCGGTAAGCGGGGATCATATTACAACTTTTGAAAGTGCGTGGCGTTTTCAAGAGGGAGAACAGATTTTTGTTCATGATGATAATACAAAACGAAATTTTATTATTATTCGCTTAACACATGATTTATTTCAAAAAAATACACATGTTATTCGCTTGTATTGTCAGGAAAAGAAAGTTTATGCATAAGGAAAACCCTCTTACTGTACGGGGGCAGTAAGAGGGTTTTTATCCCGCTATTTGTGGGCAGTAAAACTCCCACTTCAAAATTCAGGTGAAGCAAAGAAGTTAGGTGGGAGTCGGGCTTGCCCGTAAAAACCCGATTGGTGCGTGCTAATAATCAGTGGGGGATGAACAAAACCCCCACTGATTAAAGTTTCACTTTATTGCATATAGGCAGCGTTGGATTTTGAAGAAAGGATATAGTTTTGTATTTGGTGTTTCCACGTTGCATCATTCTTTCTTTGAGAAAGCCATTCGTGATAATCTTGTTGAGTTTTCCATAGCATACGAACCATATATTCAGCTCTATTATTTATACGCTGCACTTGTGAAAATTCTATGTTAATAAAGCCTTGTGTTCCATATGATGGAGAATGCTGTTTAAGTGAATGAAATAGTTCATTTTCATAGCCATATTTAATATGAATAAGTTTAGTAACGATAAACATACGAACACCTCTTTTTTGATAGTAGTAAAAAAATGGGATAGAAGAGAGAAGGTTTATCCTGTAAAATCTCGATTGGTGAGGGCTAAATACAGTTTCACTTTATTTTCTTTATAGTAAGAAAAAATAACGGGAATAATTTATATTATACTATTCAGAAAATTCAAAGTAAATAACAAAGGGGATTCGAAGTTGAAATATAAAAAAGTAAGCCATCCTATTTGAATAGGATGGCTTACTTTAAAAAGTGTTAACGGTCATTTTATAAGAAAATGATAGTTAGTACACCTACGATAATACAGTAGAAAGAGAAATATTTTAAATTTCCTTTTGCCATAATGTTCATAAACCATTTTAATGAAATATATGTCATGACAAATGTTGCGATGAAAGCAACAATATAAGGTACAAATAATGTATCTAAATTTGGATCGTTTGCAATGTCTGTAATACTTAACAATAAACCGCCTAAGCTAACAGGAATGTATAGTAAGAATGAGAAGCGAAGAGCTGTTTCTTGCTTCATACCAAGTAACATTGCCGCTACGATTGTAGCACCTGATCTGCTTATACCAGGAATTAGTGCGCAAGCTTGTGCTAGACCAATAATGATTGCATCTTTCATAGAAAGGTCGCCATCATTTTTACGTCCACGCAAGTTTCGAATAATCCAAAGACCGATAGCAGTAATAAGAAGGGAAATCCCAACCATTTTAACACCTTTTAAATATTGGTCGATATAATCTTTAAATAAAACTCCAATTACACCTGCTGGAATGGTTGCAATAACAAGGTAAATAATAAAGAAGAAATCTGATTTTGCATCTTCTGCTCTTGTAAATATATAAGATAGACCATTCTTTGTTAGACGAATTAAGTCTTTTCTATAAATAAGTAATACAGCTAATAATGAAGCTGAATTAACAAGTAGCTCAAAGCTAAACCCTTCTATTTTTAGTCCTAGCAAATGCTGTGCTAAAACGAGGTGACCGCTTGAAGAAATCGGAATTGGTTCTGTTAGTCCTTGGAATAGACCAAGAATTAAATATTTCAAAATGTAATAAAATTGTTCCATAACATCCTCCTTGTGTATTAGTCGAAAGAAACAACTTTTTTATTATAACAAAAGGGAGAGCGAATATTGAGAAGAAAATAATATTCGAAATATATAAAAAATCCCCTACTATGTCATAGGGGATTTTTTATATTACTGAGAAACAACCATTTCTTGAATACTTTTTGATAATTGGACATCAACTTTTTCAGCATCATTAATATGATTCATAATAGTAGTATTTAACTTTTGGAACATTAGTTGTGTATTTTCAAATTCTCGTAATATATCATCATTACAAGATTTTTGGTTCTCGATAGCTCTAATAACATTTGTAGCGCCACTTTGTAATGTTTGAATCATAATTAAAATATTTTCGATTCTAGCGTTAGTATCAGCGCTCATTTCTACCCCTTCATCAACTAAATGTAAATTATCTTTTGTATTTTCATATGCTTTTTCAATTTCTTCTTGAATTTTTTTCGTTAAGTTACCGATGTTTTTTGTACTTTCAGCGGTGCTTTCTGCTAGTTTTCTTACTTCATTAGCAACAACAGCGAATCCTTTACCGTGTTCTCCAGCACGTGCAGCTTCAATACTTGCATTTAACGCTAGTAAATTTGTTTGTGCTGCAATGTTTTGAATCACTTCTACAATTTGTTCAATTTCTTTAGAGCGTTCACTTAAATGATTCATACTATTAGAAGTACGTTGAGATTGTTCACCTAACTTATTAATTACAATGAGTAAGCGATGAACGGATTCTTTTCCTTCATTAGAGCAATCGATAATTTCCTCAATAGCTTGAATTAAGTTTTGCTCTTTTTGTAGCATTTCGTTATTTAATTCGTTGGAATGTGTAGTACGCATAGAAACATTTTCAAAGCATGCGTTCAATTGTTGAATTAAGTTTTGGAGTGTATGATGTTGGTTATTTACAAGTTCGTGCTCTTGCATAACGCTTTTTACACGATTATGGATAGAGGATATAATTTCTTGTTTTTCCACATCTTTTTGTTTTAACTGTGTTTCTAGTTCATGTATATGAGTTTCTAGTTGATCAATTTTATGTTGGAGTGATTTCTTTTGAGTAAACATTTTATTTAATTCAACCGCCTTTGGAATTTTTAATTTCTCTATATTTGGATTTTAGCATTTTTTATAATTTTTAAATATAGGAATTGTTAAATATTTAAGAATCTATTACATTTTATTCATAATTCTCTTTTTTTTGTCATGAAAAATAAACTGTATTTAATGGTTTTGTAAACAAACTGTAAAATAAATCATGTATAACTGTATAAGAAGGGAGTCGGATTATGAACTATTTTAAGCGAATCAGTAGTCTAGTATTAGCAGGAATTATTGGTCTTTCTAGTACAGTCGCTGTAAAAGCAGAGTCAAACGACGAGAAACTTAACAACATGCAACAGCAATTGCAGCAAAACGATGCAGAAATGCAGAAGAAAGAGCAAGAGAAGCAAGCTGTTAGTAAAGAAATTCAAGGTATCGAAAATGAACTACATAATTTAAATAATACAATTGCAAAAAATAAAGAGGATCAATCTGCTATTCAACGTAAAATCGATGAAACACATAAGCAGATTGAACAAAAGAAAGCAGATATTATCGTTTTAGAAGATAAAGTCCTTGCTCGTAAGGATATTATGAAAAAACGTATGGTTTCTGTTCAAAATAGCTCAAATACGAGTTTAGTAGTAGAAGTTGTTGTAGAATCAAAAAACTTTGCTGATTTCATACAACGTATGAACGCGGTATCTACAATTTTAGATGCAGATAAGGAAATTTTACGTCTACAAGAACAAGATCTTCGTCAAATTGAAGAAGATAAAAAAGCGATTGACGAAAAAGAAGCATCTTTAGTAGTAGATAAGCAAAAATTAGCAAAAGCACAAGCTGATTTGCAAGATAACTTGAAAAAACGTCAAGATAACTTACAAACGGTTCAAGCTAAATATAATGCGATTGCAAACCAAATTAATTTAGCAGCAGAAGAAAAAGCAAAAGTTGAAGCAAATATGAAAGCAGTACAAGAAACAATTGCTCGTGAACAAGAAGCAGCAAGAATTGCAGCAGAAGAGCGCGCAAAAGCTGAAGCAGCTGCAAAGGCTGAGCAAGAAGAGTTAGCAAAAGCGAAGGCAGCAGCAGCTAAGCAAAAAGAAGAACAGGCAGCTAAGCCGGCAGAGCCTGTAGCTAAAGATACAACACCAGCTAAGCCGGATCCAAAACCAGCTCAAGGTGGAAAAGAATTTTATGTAACAGCAACTGCTTATACAGCGGATCCATCTGAAAATGGCTATAAACCGGGTGAAACTGTAAAATCTAAGTTAGGACATAATTTGACTGCAAATCCAAACATGAAACTAATTGCTGTAGATCCAGCTGTGATTCCATTAGGTTCTACTGTGTATGTAGAAGGCTATGGAACAGCGATTGCTGGAGATACTGGTAGTGCGATTAAAGGTCATATAATTGATTTATTAATGCCGGATTCAGCTACAGCTAATAATTGGGGCAGAAGAAGTGTTAAAGTTACAATTTTAAACTAAAACGAAATCCAACTTTACAATCAGTGAAGTTGGATTTTTTTATGAAAATAATGTTAAGTTGAGTTTACATTTTGTTAAGGAAAGCATACAATGATGGTAAGAGGTGGTAAATTTGACCATTTGCAATAAGGTAAAGGAATTAAGAGCTCGCTTTAATTTTTCGCAAAGTGTACTAGCAGAAAAGGTTGGAGTGACGAGGCAAACAATCGCGGCAATCGAAAAAGGAGATTATGTTCCTTCATTGTTACTAGCATTGACGATTTGTGATGTATTCGAGTTAAAGATGGAAGATGTGTTTGTTTTAAATAAGGAGGGGGAAGAGGATGAATAGAATTGGTTTTTCTTATATCGTAAACGTGCTTTATACGGCGCTAGCATGCTGGACATTTGTTGAATTTTATAGTGTTACTACAGAGTTAGCAGATATAATTAAAAACGAGAAGTTCCCATTTGAAGTATGGTTTAATGGAGTACCATTCATTTTATTATTTATTGGAGCTATTATAGTTACAATTTTTTATAGAATTCAAAAGAAAAAATACAAGAATTTATCTTTTTGGATGTATCCATTATTATTTCCACTAGAAGATGAACGTGAAAAAGCGATTACGGAGAAAGCTTGTCGAACAACTTTTGTTTCGTTGTGGTATGTGTTACCTTGTGCAGTTGGATTTTTAACTTTTTCGCCTATTATTAATGAATATCTTCCTGGTTACCCACTGTATATTCTATTTTCTATTTTCTTCATTCAAATGACAATTTTCCACGTATCACTATACAGAAATAAATTAGCTTAAAAAGAACCCTTCTTGCATAAGCAAGAAGGGTTCTTTTCAGCTTATACTTGTACATATAGCAATATTGTCTTATCATTTTATATAGAGTAAGATTTTGTAACGGAAAGGAATTGTATATGAATAAGCAAAGAATTTATAGTATAGTAGCAATCCTTTTATTTGTTGTAGGTGGCGTGTTAATTGGAAAGCCATTTTATGATGGATATCAGGCTGAAAAGAAACAGACTGAAAATGTACAGGCTGTTCAAAAGATGGATTATGAAAAGCATGAGACAGAATTTGTAGATGCTTCCAAAATTAATCAACCAGACTTGGCAGAAGTAGCGAATGCATTGTTAGATAAAAAACAAGTAGTTGGCCGTATTTCAATTCCGAGTATTTCATTAGAACTTCCTGTTTTAAAAGCATCAACTGAGAAAAATTTATTATCAGGTGCGGCAACGGTAAAAGAAAATCAAGTAATGGGACAGGGGAATTATGCGCTTGCAGGACATAATATGTCAAAAAAAGGTGTTCTATTTAGTGATGTATCAACTTTAAATAAGAACGATAAAGTTTATTTATATGATAATGAAAATGAATATGAGTATACTGTTACTGGTGTGTCTGAAGTGACTCCTGATAAGTGGGAAGTTGTAGAGGATCATGGGAAAAATGAGATAACACTTATTACATGTGTATCTGTTAAGGATAATTCTAAGCGTTTTGTTATTACGGGTGATCTAGTAGGAACAAAGGCGAAGAAATAAAGAAAAAAGAAGGTTCACTCTTTAAAGAGTGAACCTTCTTTTTTATCCAATATTTAGAAATGAAAGAATATTTTAGTTAGTATTTAAGTATTTTTCTATTTTTGTATAATAAAGTAATGATTCTAGATTTTGGGAGGAACAAAAGTGAAACAGCAAGTAAAAAAAACTTCTTTTAACAACAAGTGTAGCGTTATTGGTAGCACCAATTTCTGCTTATGCACATCCAGGACGTACAGATGCTAACGGTGGACATACGTGTCGTACAAATTGTGAAAAATGGGGATTACAGTACGGGGAATATCATTATCACAATAAACCAGCTTCTAGTAGTGGTGCAACGAGTCCAGCTCCTAGCCAAAATAATAATGGTGCTGTAGAAGCTGAAAGACAAGCAGAAGCGCAGCGCAATGCGGAGGCTGAAAAACAAAGTGCTGCAGAAGCACAGCGTAAAGCAGAGGAAGAGAGACAGCGTGCTGCAGAAGCACAACGTAAAGCTGAAGAAGAGAGACAACGTGTAGCCGAAGAGCAAAGAAAAGCAGAAGAGGCACGTAAGCAAGAGGAAGCCCAGCGTCAAGCTGACATGGAAAAAGGGCAGCTTGAAGGGCAAAAAAGCGGAGAGACAGACTTTAAAGCGGGAAAAAATAATGCAGAAGGACATGTAGCTGGAAAGCCAGATGCATATAAACAAGCATTTACAACTGCTTATACTGCAGCTTGGTCTTTAGAAGAGCAGAAAAAAATGCATTCTGAAAAAGGAAAAGAGCAAGGGTTAGCACAAGAGACAATGGATGATAGTCAAATTACTCCTGAGTTTAAGGTGAACTTTGCAGAAGGTTTCCAAGTAGGTAATAAAGAGAGAACCGAAAAGATTGAAAAAGAACAAGCGGAACTTGGTGAAAAGGCTGGTAAAGAATTAGCTGAAAAGAAACCTGGGAATACCGAAAAGGATGTATATGTGAAAGCATATGAAACCGCGTATGAAAAGGGATATAAGTCTGCTAAAAAGGCAGCGGAAAAAGCTGGATATACATATGCATTTGAAAACTACGACTTAAAAGTTCCTGCTAAGTATGAAAAGAATGAAACATTAAAGAAATGGTTTATTGAAGGATTTAAATCAAATAAAAAGGCAGCGGAAATTCGAGAAGAAGGATATAAAAAAGGAGACAGCTGGCTTTCGTTCTTCTATAAGAGTTTCGTGCCAAGTGAATATAAAGAACATAAAGGCTTGTATGAACAAGCAATAGAAAAGGGAAAGAAAGCGTAAAAAAAAGATGAGGAAAATTCCTCATCTTTTTTTAATCCATCCATTTCACTAATTTCTTAGAAATTAATAATAAAACAAAACCTAAAATAATCGCTGCAGCTCCGATTACTGTAAATACTTCAGCATATCCAAGTGAAGTTGTGAAGCTTGCAAGTTGTCCACCTATAATGTTGGCGATACCTGAACTTGCTAGCCATACACCCATTAGTAAAGAAGCAAGTTTTACTGGAGCGAGAGCACTAACCATTGATAGCCCGACAGGTGATAAGAATAGCTCACCTAACGTATGGAAAAGATACGTAAAGACGATAAATAGTAAGTTTGCTTTTTCTGTAATGTTATGTTCGTCACTGCCTGTTTTTAATGTAGCGATAACAAGAATGATATAACCGATACCGAGTAGGATCATACCAAGTCCCATTTTTGTTGGGATTTTCATGTCACCATTTTTTCTAGTTGCAAGTTTTGCCCATAATGCTGAAATGACTGGAGCAAGTAAAATAATAAATAACGGATTGACCGATTGGAACCAAGATGTTGGAACTTCCCATCCGAACACAGAGCGGTCTACAAATTTGTTTGTATACAATGTTAACGAACTACCAGCTTGTTCAAAGCCAGCCCAGAAGAAGACAACAAAGCATGTTAAAATGACGATAACAGCGGTACGTTGTTTTTCTTTTTTTGTTAACGGTGTATCTCCTACTGTTTGTTGTCCAGCAGCCGTTTGCAAATCGCGAGATGGTTTTTTACCGATATCACCAAGGAAGCGATTAGATAGTGTTGTAAATAAAATTTGCCCAATAATCATTCCGATTGAAGCAGCTAAGAAACCGTAACGGAATCCGTAATGTACAACGCCATCAACTGTTGTTTTGAATAAATTTTCTGATAAAAATCCACAAACGAGTGGAGCTAAAAATGAACCGACGTTAATACCCATATAGAAAATTGTAAATGCACTATCACGTTTTGGATCGTTCTCTTCGTATAATTCTCCAACAAGTGTAGAGATATTTGGTTTGAAGAATCCATTACCGATAATAATAAGCGCTAATCCGAGGTATAGACCGACTTGGTTTTGCAAGGCGAATAGTGTAAGGTTACCGAGTGCCATTGTGATACCACCAATTGTGATGGCTTTTCGTCTACCTAGAAAACGGTCTGTTAAGTATCCACCGATTAATGGTGTGAAATAACAAGCGCCAGTATAAAACCCGTAAATAGAGAGTGCCCAAGCGGGACTAAACCCAAGACCACCACTTACTAAAGCTGTTGTTAAATATAATGTTAATAATCCTCGTAATCCGTAGTAACTAAATCTTTCCCACATTTCTGTAAAGAAGAGCAAGTATAAACCGGGAGGATGTTTCTTTTTTCTTTGTTGTTCTCTTTCTAGTTGTATCGTTGATTCCATGTTATTTTCCTCCTGACACAAACAAAAACAAGATTAATAATTTTGTACATTTAATATTTTACTTTATTAACTATTATAAGTCAATAAAGGTTGATTTTTCAGAAGAAATTGGAAAAGAGAGATAGCTATAGAATGGGTGTTTCTTTTGTGATAGACTATGGACTATGTTTTCTTTGTAAGGAAGCGGGTTATTGCACTTTTTTTATATGTGAAATTGATTTCATAAAAGATGAAATTAAAGAAGGAGAAAGAAATGAAATTGTTACAGAAAAAAGAAATTTTACTGATTAGCCTTATGTTATTCTCGATGTTCTTTGGAGCGGGGAATCTTATATTCCCACCTTTCCTGGGGTATGAAGCAGGAGAACATGTGTGGATTTCATTAGTAGGATTTATTATATCAGCAACAGGTCTTCCTATATTGGGTGTTATCGCTATTGCGAAAGCAGGGAGTTTTCAAACGTTAGCGGGTAGAGTTCATTCCTCATTTGCAATTATATTTCCATGTATCGTGTACTTATTTATTGGACCAGGTCTTGGTATACCACGTGCAGGAAGTTTAGCTTTTGAAATGGGACCAGGTCAGTTGTTCCCACAAGCAGGTAGCTTAGTTTTGTTATGTTACACGGCTATTTTCTTTAGTATTGTTTACTGGTTAAGTTTATCCCCATCTAAATTAATGGGCTTGTTCGGAAAAGTTTTGACGCCGTTATTATTATGTATGATTGCACTTATTTTTATAAAGAGTATGTTTACAACGGTAGGAGATGTGAAAGAGCCGATAGGGAACTATGGACAAGCTCCGATGTTCCAAGGGTTTTTAGATGGATATTTAACGATGGATGCGTTAGCAGCTTTAATATTTGGGATTGTTATTGCAAATGCTCTGCGTGCAAAAGGTATTGAAGATGATAAAGATTTAGCGAAATATATGAGTATTGCTGGAATTGGGGCAGGACTATTACTATCTATTATTTATGTCATCCTTGGATATGTTGGTTCAATTAGTGGTTCATTAGGTACATTTGATAACGGTGCGAAAGTGTTAGCACAAGTTATGACGACATTATTTGGACAAGGCGGATTAGTATTATTAGGCCTTATTTTTACTATCGCATGTTTATGTGTTTCAATTGGACTGGTTACGTCTTGTAGTCAGTTTTTTGCAAGTGTATTTCCGAAAGTGTCTTATAAAGCTTGGGCGTTTATATTAAGTTTTGTGAGTATGATTTTAGCTAATTTAGGATTAACGCAAATTTTAAAAGTATCAGTACCGATTCTTGGATTTATTTATCCAGTTGCCCTAACGCTTATTATTTTAGGGTTATTCCATAAGTATATTGGAAAGTATGCATACGTATATTCGGTCACGATTGGAATCGTAGCGTTATTTAGTGCGATGGATGTTTTAAACAAAAGTGTACTGATGAATAAATGGACACCACTACTAAAAGTTCTTCCGTTTTATACAGAAGGTGTAGGTTGGATCGTTCCGGCATTTGTAGGTGCCTGCCTCGGTATGATTGCTAGTATTGCTATGAATAAGAAGAAATAAGTAAGAGGTGTTTTCCTATTTCGGAAAACACCTTTCTTTTTTGGAAAAATGGTATCGAACATGAATAGACTAATAGTATGATAAGGATAATTGGTAATATATAGGTTGATTGAAAAATCGATGATGAGGGGGGAGTATATGAAGGAGGATTTAAACAAGAAAATAGAAGCACTCGAAACGGCAATTGAAACGATGCAAGAGACACTGTATGATTTGAAAGCGAAGCAAAGGGAAATTGAAAAGGTTCAACAAAATGTTAGCAAGGAAAAGAAAGAATACATTGAGACGGTAAGTAATAAAAAGTTACAAGAAGATGTAGTTAAGACGAGGGAGTCCATACAAGATCCAGAGGTGAAACAAGTAGATATATCTGCATTTAAGCCAGAACCATTTAATATTATAAAGTTTTGCCAAACGTGGTTGCCACGTATATTTGTCGGTATTATGTTACTTGGAGTAATCTGGTTATTTAAAGCAGGGGTAGATGCCGGATTATTAACACCAGCAATACGAATTGTGTTTGGTATTGTCCTATCAATCGGTTTTTATTATATAGGGGATATTCAAATTAAACGAGAGCGGCAAGCGTTGGGTTTAGTATTAGCTGGAGGAAGTATTACGGGTATAGTTTTAACGACATTTGCGGCACATTATTTATATGGATTTATTCCAGCAAGTGTTGCGTTTGTATGTAATATTGCATGGGTCATTTTAGGTATTTATATAGCAAAGAGGTATCAATCGGAATATCTTACTATATTCGTAGCGGTAGGAGCTTTCTTCGTGCCATTCTTATTAAATAGTACGACTCCTAATCCTTATATTTTCTTTGGATATGAGACGATACTAACACTTAGCTTGTTATGGTATGCGTTGAAAAATCGTTATCAGTATTTATATATGATTTCTTATGTTGTTGCTGCTATTGTCCTTTTTGTTTTCTTTGCTATTATGTCAATGTTAGTAGAGGATTTGCAAGTACAGTTAACGGTTGTATACGGTACAATTCATTTGCTGTTATTTTGGCATATGTTTTCGGAGAGGAATTTTATACAAGAAGCAAGATTGGCGATATTTAGTGCAAATGCAGTTTTCTTTATTTTAGCCATCTCCCAAATTCCTGAATTTACAACGTGGGGATTAGCTATAAGTGCATTTGTGCATGCTGTTATGTTCGTACTTGAATATAGGAAGAATAAACATTCTGTATTTACAAATCTAATATTTGGTTTTGCAATGGGGTCATTTAGTTTAGCGATTTTATACGAGTATAGTTTGGTGAATGCAGCGATCGTATTATTGTTACAAGGTTTCCTCGGTATGGCTACTGCTATTAAAGTAAAGCAAAATATTAAATTGTATGTAAGTGCAACGATTTATGCGATTGGAATGGTACAGACGATTTTTAGCCCGTTTGATGAGTTCATTTCAGCAGGGTTTGTCGCTCATATTATTTTAATAGGAACGTTCTATTATTGCATGATACAAGCAAAAGAAGTGTTAGCGAGTTTAGGTAAATATGTTTATTCTATAGCGCTCTACTCGTTAATGGTTATTGTATTTATTACAATTACTAGGATGGGTGAAGTTCTTTCTACAGATGGAAGTATAATTAGCGTATCTGTATCGTTATTATGGATGGTATATGCTTTATTTGCAGTTTGGTTTGGTCGTTATAGACAGATGAACGAAATATTATATGCTGGCCTAGTCGTATTAGTAGTAACAGTAGGGAAGTTATTCCTTCTCGACCTACCAGAGGTGTCGATGATGATTAGGGCTGTGTTATTCTTAATCGTTGGTAGTATAGGTATCGTTATTTCAAGAATGTTTTTCTCAAAAGAAGAGAAGTGAAAAGAAGGCAATCCATATCCGGATTGCCTTTTTCATTATTTTTTATTAATCGTTACAGTTTCACTATATTTCGCTGTCGTATTTTGACGTAGACGAAGTGTTGCTTGTCCAGTTGTATTTGAATCAAGTTGTACATTCACAATTTTTTCAGCAGATCCTTGGTTATTTGTGATGAAAGAGAATGCACTGCTATATCCGAAAGAAGATGGCCAAGTGCCATTTGTATTTTGAACTTTTGCCACCTGTGTTCCGCCAGTTGTGAAGATACCTAAAGAATAATTATTGTATGTTGTATTTGGTAATAAGTTATTTACTTGAATCTTCATTTGGAACACTTCATTGTTTGGTAGAATGCTAGGGTGCGTAATTACGTAATCACTCGTTGTCACTGCACCGTTATAGCCGTATGAACCTGGTTTGAAAGTATTTGTATTGAACCACTGGTAACCTTGACTTGGTGCGCTCCAAGGTTCTGGTTGTGGTTCTGTTGATAAACTTGGTTGTTCAAATGTTTGTAGAGCTGTAGGTGCATCAAGCTGTAAACCACTCACTTGATCTAAGCTTGTAAATGTTTCTTGCTTCGCTAACCAATTTACTATGTTTTCTAATAGAACAGCATCGTTTTCTTCTTTATAACCATCATAAGTTTTCTTTGTTTGGCCAGAATCTTCACGAACGTATTTTGGCGTAGCATCTTCAACAGGAGAAGAATCACCAATAAAGGCAGCTTTTCCAAGACCAACTTTCGAAATAGCAGCATAAGGCCCCTCTGCAACACCACCGCCGTTATAAACGCCGCTATCAACAGCATTATTCCATTTTGATGGATTTTCTGGAAGATACACAAGACCTTTCGCTAGTTTTGGATTTGTAATCGCAAGAGTAGAGCCGGCATGCATTGCTACAGATGAAATGCCTTCTGTAATTCCGAATGATTGTGCAGGTGAGACGATATTTTTAGCTGAAACATCACCAAGTGCATTGTAACGGAAGCGAATGCCAAAATTATCGGATAGCCAATCAGAGCTTTCTACTCCTTGCATAGCTTGTGATGTTGTTTCTTCATTAGACATACCTTTTGCTGGATTATCCCATGCCCCGCGTCTATATCCATTAAACACTTCTGAGGAGTCCCAGCGGTTTTTATTACGATCTGCATTATAATGATCGGCAATGAAGAAAATACTGCCACCGTTTTTCACGTATTGTAACATTGCATCTTGTTCAGATTTTTTATAAGGAATATTGGCTTCGGGAACGATAAACACATTGTAATTTTTTAAATCGTCATATGTAATAGGTGTTGATTTACGAAGTTCTTTTACATAATATCCGTTTTGGGCAATACCGTTTCCGAAATCAGAAAAACCGCCATCAATAACCCAGTCAGCTGTCCCAGCTGTTTGACCATGCGTATTATCAAATAATACTTTCTTCCCATTGTTTTGGTTTACAACTTTTGCAGCAATTTCAGGAGCTGGGTCTACGGAGCTTTCGGCGTAAGTAGACGGAATGTAAGAACTCCCTATACTAAGTGTGATTGCTGTTGCTAAAGAAAATTGAATCCATTTTTTATTCTTCATAGAAGAATCCCCCTAATAATAAATATATGTGCTTTAATAATGTAATCTATTTTTTTTAGGAAATAAAGATAGAAAATATTAAATAGTGTAAAGATAACGTTAATTTAATTGAGAAATATTTATGTGAATAATGAAAAAATCTCTCCCTAGTAAATTAGGAAGAGATCGTGGACTTAACTAATTTTTGAATTAGATGATTCATCAATCTTATGAAAACCTTTCATATAATACACGATAGCCAAGCCAATAAGCCAAATTGGACCGACGATTAATGCGATTCGTGTATCTTCTGAATAAGCCATTATACCTAGTACAAGTACAAGGAAGCCGAGTGAGAAATATGAACTTAATGGGTGTAAAGGCATTTTATATGCTAGCTTATCTTTTTTATTAGTCTGTAATCCTTTACGGAATTTAATTTGCGCGACTAATATAATTCCCCAAGTCCAAATTGCACCGAAAGTTGAAATACTAGTTAGCCATGTAAACACTTTTGCAGGAACAAGATAGTTTAATATAACACCAACGAGTAAAACGATTGCTGTTGCTACAATTCCTTGACTTGGAATACCGTTTTTATTTAAACGACCGAATCTTTCGGGTGCTTTCTTTTGTTGTGCTAGTGTAAATAGCATACGGCCTGTACTAAACAAACCACCGTTACAAGAAGAAAGAGCTGCTGTTAAAACAACAAAGTTAATAATGCCTGCTGCCTTTGCAATACCGATTTGCTGGAACGTTAGTACGAAGGGACTTCCTTTTTCACCAAGTTCGTTCCAAGGATAAATTGCCATCATAACGAATAGAGCTCCAACGTAGAATAATAAAATTCTCCAAAATACGTTATCAATTGCTTTTGCAAGTGTCTTTTTCGGATTTTGAGCTTCCCCAGCTGTAACGCCGATAAGTTCGACTCCTAAATAAGCGAATAATACCATTTGCAAGGAAAGCAATAATCCAGAGAAGCCATTTGGGAACCAGCCCCCATGTTCCCAAAGATTTGAAATACCAGTTGCAACGCCGCCATTTCCAAATCCGAATAAAATAATACCAACACCGACTACTATCATACAGATAATTGTGACAATTTTAATGAGAGCAAACCAAAACTCAAGTTCTCCAAACACTTTTACAGATAAGAAGTTGAAAGCACTCATTAATAAAAGAGCAAGTAACGCCCAAGTCCAGCGTGGGATATCTGGGAACCAGTATTGCATGTAAATTCCTGCTGCTGTAATTTCCGCCATACAAGTAACAACCCATAAAAACCAGTAATTCCAGCCTGTAATATAGCCAGCTAGTGGGCTGATGTAATCATTTGCATATTTACTAAAAGAGCCAGCAACTGGTTGTTCAATTGCCATTTCTCCAAGTGCACGCATAATGAAAAAAATAACGAGTCCGGCGATCATATAACCTAGTAAAATGGATGGGCCAGCTAGTTTAATAGCAGAAGCTGATCCTAAAAATAGTCCAACGCCAATTGCTGAACCGAGAGACATTAAAGTAATATGCCTTTGTTTTAAGCCACGGTTTAAAGTTTCAGATTTGTTTGTTTGCTGCATAAGAAGAATACCCCCTGTAGAGTGAACGATATTTGAATGCGTTTACTAAATATTTAACTATTTCAAATTATAAAACATTTTCATCTGTTATGCTACAAAAATAATGATAATGCACTGTACTACATCTGAGCTTGTCAGACTTAAACTTAAAATTCTAACTATTAGAGAATATATTGACTCTTCTTTTTATTGATTGTTAAGATTAAGTATTATATTTTCTCACATACTAGTAAGAAAAGAATATGTGATAATAATTCAGATGTAGGAAGGGTACATAACCATGTTTCAATTACAAAAATATAACACTTCTGTGAAGCAAGAGCTTTTAGCTGGCATCACAACTTTTTTTACATTTGCGTATATTCTTGTCATCAATCCGAAAATATTATCTGATGCAGGTGTACCATTTGATCAAGCTTTTACGGCAACTATTATTGCGACTGTTGTAGGGACGCTATGTATGGCGTTTTTAGCTAACTATCCAATTGTTATTGCTCCAGCGATGGGAATGAATGCATATTTTGCTTACTCTGTTGTTCAACAGGCAGAGGGGATTACATATGTCATTGCGTTTTCAGCAGTATTTGTAACAGGTATTATTTTTCTTTTATTATCTTTCACCTCGTTTAGGCAAAAGCTAATTGTCGCAATTCCTGACAGTTTAAAACATGCAATTGCGGGTGGAATTGGATTATTTATTGCTTTTATTGGATTACGTCTATCTGGAATTATCGTTGATCATCCATCTAACTTAGTTACGATTGGTGACTTCCATTCTCCAGCCGTTATTTTAACTCTAATTGGTTTAATATTAGCAGCGGTATTAATGGTATTACGTGTCAGTGGTGCATTGTTTATTAGTATGATTGTGACAGGGGTTATTGCTTTCTTTACAGGGCAATTAAAGTTTGAAAATAACATTGTCGCAATGCCACATTTGCCAGAAGGCATCATTGTTTCAAATCCTATCAACGCATTTTCTGATGTAATTCAATATGGGTTATACGGAGTTATTTTTTCATTCTTACTTGTACTTTTATTTGATACAACAGGTGCTTTACTCGGTTTAATTAAACAAGCAGGTTTAAATACAGATAACACTGAAAAGCGCTTTGGGAAGGCGTTCATTGCGGATGCAATTGGTGGGACGACAGGTTCTATCTTTGGGACAAGCCCGACAGCAGCGACAATTGAATCGTCAGCAGGAATTGCTGCAGGTGGTAAAACTGGATTGACAGGTATTGTAGTTGTTTGTTTAACGATTATAACGGCATTCTTTAGCCCTGTTATTGCCTCTTTATCAAGTGTAGCAGCTATTACAGCTCCTTCTTTAATTATAGTAGGCAGTTTAATGGCACAAAGCATTCGTGATATTAATTGGGATGAATTCGAAGATGCATTACCGGCATTTTTAATTTTCGTTGGTATTCCGTTAACATCTAGTATTGCGAATGGAATTGCAATCGGATTTTTAGTGTATCCAATTTTAAAAATTGCGAAGGGGAAAGGGATGGAAGTACATCCGTTACTATACTTATTTACAATTTTATTTGGATGTCATTTATTCTTATAATATAGATATAGAAAGGGGGCTTCTTATGAGAGGCCCTTTTTTGTGTATAATAAAGTGAAACTATAATACGGTGGGGCTTTTGTTCATTCCCACTGCTTATCGGCCCTCACCAATCGGTCGTTTTACTGCCCACAAATAGCGGGTTAAGGTGAAATTAAAATTAATTACGTAAAATATAAATTACTTAATGGAATATATATGTTACAATAAAGGTAGAGGAGGAACATGGATGGCTGTAAGTAAAATAAAAGTCGCGCGTGTTCAGTTAGATTTAACACAGCAACAATTAGCAGAAAAAGTAGGCGTTACAAGGCAAACGATTAGTTTAATTGAGAAGGGGAAATATAACCCATCTTTAGATTTATGTTTGAAAATTTGTTATGCGGTAGATAAAACATTGAATGATTTGTTTTGGGAGGAAAAGGAGTGATAGGATGAAAATCGTGAAAGATGAACGTTTAATGATTGAGGGGCTAAAACATATTAGACTAGTTTTCATCTTACAAAATATCGTCATACTAGGTATTGTTTTTTATCGCTATGTCTTGCAAGATGCCGGATATGAAAGTGTTTCGGATTTATTAATGGTATTTATGGGCGGGATAGTAGTTATTAACTTTTTAAACTTAAAAAATTCGGTGGAAGTGTATGAGCATACAGGGGGAGTATCTCGTAGTTATTTCATGAAGCTATTATTCATTCCGGTGGGTATTGTTATTGGGATTTTAGCTATTTGTATCATTGTAACACCGGATATTTCGATAAAGGAAATTAGTATGACAGGACTTATTATGTTTGCTTGTTTTTTAGTTCCTAGTTTGTTTATATACATATATATGAAAAAAATAAAAAGTGAAGATTGAAATATAAGAAAGGCTTTCCCATATTAGGGAAAGCCTTTCTTATATTTCTTTATACATTACTTTATGTAGTCCAAGTGTATCAATTTCAAAGATTTCACCATGCTCATGGAAACCTAATCGTTTGTAGTAGTCTGTTACAGTGATTCGTCCATTACACCATAAAGTGCTTGCACCACGTTCTTGGAGGATTTGTTCAGCTTTACGGATTAAAGAAGTGCCGGCACGCTGGTTTCGGAAGTTAGGTAATGTTGCCATTCCTCGTAGATGATAATGGATACCAGTTTGTAAGTCTGGGTATAGTTCTTTCGAAAAGGAAGCGATACTAATGAGTTTATCGTTTAGAAAAGCACCTAAATGAAAAGTGTCTGCTTCGTAATCAGAAGGGTATTTACAATCTGCTAATAGCTGATTGGGGCGCAAGACTTTGTGACGTAATACGTATGTTTCAGATCCATCAATATGTTTCACTGTAATCATAATATCGTCCTTTCTTATAAGCCCTTTTCTATAAGTTGTAAGAAGAAGTATGCGGGTGCAATGAGAAGTCCTAGTATGCTAGCGGTTCCGAGAAGGAGTGAAAGTAAGAGACAAAAGTACTTAATTCCATTCGATTTTTTCCATCCGTAGCTACAAATTTCAATGCTAATACCGATGAGAATAATGGCGACGAGTACTTCTGCTAATAATAAGAGAGCTAAAGTTGAAATAGACATAATATTATTCATCCCCATAATATGTGATAGTAACATTTTACCATATGAAAATGAAAAAATGCCCCTCAATTATGTGAGGGGCATTTTTCTATTCTAATATGCTTTTCAGTGTATCGATATGTTCTTTTGAACCTGTTACAAGTAGTGTATCGCCATGCTGTAATTTCGTATCACCATGTGGTATTAACGCTTTATTACCACGGTAAATTTGAATGACAAGTACATCACCTAAAAACGGAAGGCGACGAAGTGCTAAACCGTTATATTTATTACTTCGTAGTTCAACCTCACGCACTGTTTCATTCGCTGTTGTAATTAAGCGAACGAGACTCGGTTTATCAATAAGTGCACGTAATAAAATACGTGTGGAGTTAATAGTTGAGAATACAGCGATATGTTCCTGCGTTGCTTTTTCTTGTAGAAGCGGATCTTCTACACTTGCGATGACGTGTTCAACACCTAATTCTTTGGCGTGTTCTGCTAATAATAAATTTTGTTCATCATCACTTGTCGCAACAACAACAACACGGTCTGCTTCGAAAGCTTTTTGTTCCATTAAGGATTGAATAGTAATCTCATCTAATTTCACAATAGGGAAGTCATGAGATTTCGCTTCCTCATCATTTATTTTATTTTGACGCATCATATATAGTGTTACGTCATAATCTTCACGTTTTAAATCGAGTGATAGCGGAAGGGTAATTCTGCTTGCGCCAATAATAGATACTTTCGGTTTTGGTATTTCCACTTTTGGAAACATCTTTTTAAATAATATAGGTGCAAAAATACAAGTAATAACTGCACTTAAAATAAGGGATGCTGATAAACTTGGGCTAATGATGCCTAGCTTTTCACCGATTTGTGCAGCCGCAATAACTAAAGAAAGTGTTGATGTTAACAAAATAGCACTTCCGAGTACGATATTGCGTGGGTACCATTTTCGTAAGACGAGTGATGGTAACAGCTTTGAGATAAAGAGCCCCACAATTAAAATTGGGATCATTAGCATGCTAGAAGGCTCTTTAAAAATAGACCATACTTCTAGATTTACACCAACCATTACGAAGAAAATAGGGATGAAGAAACCATATCCGATGGAATCAAGTTTTTCAACCATATCTTCATTTGGTGATAATAAAGATACGAGTACGCCTGCTAAAAAGGCTCCCAAAATATTTTCTGCCCCAACAGATTCAGATAATCCAACTAATATTAAGATGAGTGCGAAAACAGCTCGTGTATCAATTTGTACACTACCGGCTTTTAAGCTTTCTAGGTATGGAATATTTTTAAAGCGTCTTGCGACAAAGTAAATTACAATACCAGCGCCGAATAGAAGAAGTAGAAGCCACATGCTTTGGCCGCTTTCGGAATTTAATCCGACGAATACAGCGAGTAAAATCATTGTAACTAAGTCTGCGATAACAGCGACTAATAAAATAATTTGCCCGATTGCAGTCTTTCCTAAGTTATTTTCTTTTAATGTTGGTACGACAACACCTAAAGAAATAGTTGAAATAATTAAAGTCATGAACATTGCATTGTCTACAAATCCTAGCCATACGAATAGTAATGATAGGGCATAAGATAATATGAAAATAAATAAGAAGATAATGCTTGCTGCTTGGAATGTGTTTGGTTCGTTTGTCGTATTCTTTTTCCCTTTTTGTTTAAAAATCGAAAAGTCAATTTCTAACCCACTTAAAAACATTAGGAAGATAAATCCTAGTGTCGATAAGACTTGAAGCCACATATCTGGCTCAATGATATTAAACCCACTTTTACCTACAAAGATTCCTGCGATAATTTCTGCAACAACGACAGGAAGTGCTTTTAATTTAAAGCGTTGTAACAAAAGGGGAACGAAAAACGCGATTGCGACAACAACCATAAGTGATAGAACAGAAGAATGATGTTCCACTGCGTTCTCTCCCTTCAAATAAATATAGTACCTATTTAGCCATATAATAGGTAGAAAAGCAACGCATATGGATTCGATTTCATAAAGAAAGAGTTTTCTTAACATTTGTCATAATAAGTATATTTTTCATGATTCTGTTGTAAATTCCGTAATGTGGATGAAATAGGGGAGGGGATAAAGTGAAACTTTAATCAGTGGGGGTTTTGTTCATCTCCACTGATTATTAGATTTCACCAATCGGGGTCTTACTTCTCGTTAGTTAATGCGGAATAAAAAAAGACTGCTGAGATTCCTCAGCAGTCTTTTTCATGCAAATTACATTGAGAAGAAGATCCATACAGTTAAACCAACTGTTGCAGTTGCAACGAAGAAACTGTATATCATTGTAAGAATTTGAACTCTTCCTTCTCCTTCTTTTAAATGCATGAACATAATTAATTGTAATAAAGCTTGCGCAACAGCCATTATGATAATAGTTGTTAATATCGTTGAAAGTGGCAGGGTTGTATAAAGTGCCACGTATAAAGCTAGAAACGTTAGTGCAAGCGATAAAATAAATCCGAAAACGTGTGACCATGGGAATCCGCTATGCGCATGCCCGTTTGCTTGATTGTTATTTTGACCCATTTACGCCACCATCCCGTTCAAGTAAACTAGTGTGTAAATAAAGACCCAAACAAGATCAAGGAAATGCCAGTATAAGCTGATAATAAATACTTTACGAGCTGTAACTGGTGTTAAACCTCGTTTTAAAATTTGGATAATAACACAAGTTGCCCAAATGATACCACCTGTTACGTGGGCTCCGTGTGTTCCAAGAAGAACGAAGAATGCAGATAGGAAAGCACTTGTTTGAATCGTTGCGCCTTCACCAACGTATAAAATGAATTCTTCAATCTCGAAGAATAGGAAGCCTGCACCTAAAAGTAAAGTTAGGATAAACCAAGCTAACATTCCTTTTTGATTGTGTTTACGCATTTCATGAATTGCGATACCACATGTGAAACTACTTGTTAAAAGTAGTAGTGTTTGAATTAAAAGCGTTTTAAGTTCAAACAGTTGCGCTGGTGTTGGGCCATCTGCCGTACGACCAGCAAGGACTAGATAAGAGGCGAAAAGTGTTGCGAACAGCATAATTTCAGCCCCAAGAAAAATCCAGAATCCTAGGATATTCAATCTGCTTTGCTCGGATTGATATTCCAAAGGTAAGCTTTTATCTAAAGCCGCCATATCATTTCACCTCTCATGCTATATGTTCTGTTTCTTTAATTTCATCAACACTTACGTAGTAACCATCGTCATAATCGAATGAACGATAGATTAAGCAACCTAAAATACCAACTCCGCCGATTGCTGCAAGCCAGAACCAACTAAATACTAATGCAAAACCTGCAAGACCAAAGAATAAAGACGCAATAATAGGCACGCCAGAGTTACTTGGCATGTGAATTGGTTTTATTTCTTCTGCAGCTGGTGTAACTGTTTCTCCGCGTTTTTTCATGAACCAGAAAGCATCAGCTTCTTTAATTTCAGGAAGTTTCGCGAAGTTGTAATGTTGTACAGGAGATTGAGTTGCCCATTCAAGTGTACGGCCGTCCCATGGATCTCCAGTTGTGTCACGTTCACCGTGACGTGCACTCCAAATTACGTTATAGCAAAGGATTAGGAAGCCGATACCCATCATTACAGCACCAACAGATGCGATTTGGTTTAGCCAGCCCCATCCAAGACTTTCAGAATAAGTGTACATACGACGAGTCATACCGTCTAAACCTAAGAAGTACATTGGGAAGAAACAGATGTTGAATCCGCTCATAAAGATCCAGAATGTCCATTTACCTAGGCGTTCATTTAACATATGACCTGTCATTTTTGGATACCAGAATGTGAATCCAGCAAGCATAGCGAATACTGTACCTGCGATTAATACGTAGTGAAAGTGAGCAATTAGGAAGTAGCTGTTATGGTACTGATAATCAGCTGCTGCCATTCCAAGCATAACCCCTGTAACTCCACCAACTACGAAGTTTGGAATAAATGCCAATGACCAAAGCATTGGAACTGTAAAACGAATACGTCCTTTATACAGTGTAAACAACCAGTTAAAGATCTTAACCCCGGTTGGAATCGAAATCGCCATTGTCGAAATCGAGAAGAATGAGTTAACCGCTGGACCTGCACCCATCGTGAAGAAGTGATGAAGCCATACGACGAAACTTAGTAGAGAAATTGCAACCATTGAGTATACCATCGCACTGTAACCGAATAGACGTTTACGTGAGAATGTACTAATGATTTCAGAGAAAATACCGAATGCCGGTAAAATAACGATATATACTTCAGGGTGACCCCATACCCAGAATAGGTTAGCCCATAACATTGGCATACCGCCGCTCGCCATCGTAAAGAAGTGAGCATCGAATAGACGGTCAAATGTCATTAATGCAAGAGCAACTGTTAATACTGGGAAAGCGAAAATAATGATAACTGTTGTAATTAAGATTGACCAAGTAAACATTGGCATTCTCATTAAAGTCATACCAGGTGTACGCATTTTTAAGATAGTAACAAGGAAGTTAATACCCGTCATCAGCGTACCGAGACCTGAAATCTGTAATGCAATTGCGTAGTAGTTATTTCCTACGCCAGAAGTAAACTCTGTACCTGCCATTGGGAAGTAAGAAGTCCACCCAGCGTCTGGAGAACCACCGATTACGAAAGCGATGTTGAATAACATTGCTCCGACAAAGAATAACCAGAAACTTAAAGCATTTAAGAACGGATATGCAACGTCACGAGCACCGATTTGTAATGGTACTACAAGGTTCATTAATCCCATAACGAATGGCATTGCCATGAAAAGAATCATTACTGTACCATGTGTTGTAAAGATCCCGTTATAGTGTTCAGCGTTTAAATAAGTTGTTTCTGGGAATGTTAACTGTGCACGGATCATTAAACCGTCCATACCACCACGGAATAACATTATAACCGCAGAGATAATATACATGGCCCCGATTTTTTTGTGGTCAACAGTTGTTAACCATTCGTCCCAAAGCCATTTCCATTTTTTATACTTTGTTAGTACGAAAATGATTGCTAATGTCACAAGAACGATAGAAGCGTCTGCACCGTAAATAATCGGGTCACCTGTGACAAAGAATTCATCAAGCTTCACTGTGTTCACTCCAATCTGTTGGAATAATAGCTATTATTTTTTGTTTTTGTAGTAGTTGTAATCACAATATTCAAGTGATTTTGGATCTACATAACTTAAGTGATGACTAGAGAAAGTCATACGACCAACTACACCAGGTTTAACAATATCGTTGTACTTATCTTCTGTTAGTTTAGGAGCAGTTTCTTGTACTTCTTTTACCCACTTGTCATACTTTTCTTTTGTTTTTGCTTCAACTTCGAACTCCATGTGAGTGAATCCTTCACCAGAGAAGTTCGCACTACGGCCTAGGTAAGAACCTGGCTTGTCAGCTTGTAAATATAAATCCATAATCATGCCATCCATAGTGTACTTCATACCACCAAGTTCTGGTACCCAGAAAGCATTCATTGGACCTACAGAAGTAAGCTTAAATTGAATTGGTACACCAGCTGGGATGTTTAAATAGTTAACGGTTTCAATTTTTTCCTCCGGGTAACTAAATAACCATTTCCAGTTTGCAGATGTAACATAAATTTCAACTGGTTTAATATGTTTGGACTCTTGCGGAACCTCTTCCGAAGCATAAGTTGCTTTAACTGTTGGAATCGACAATGCGATAACGATAATAACAGGAATAATCGTCCAAATGATTTCTAATAATGTGTTACCGTGTTGATCAGGTGGCTCATAGTCCATATTCTCTGGTTTTTCACGATAACGAATCAAGATGACTGTAAACAAGATGAATACAATTGCGATAATTAATGACATAAGCAAGAATGACCAAACAATTAAATCATACTGTGCTTTTGCAACAGGTCCTTGCGGATTTAATACTGCGAGTTTTTTATCACAGCCACCGAGGAACAGAAGTAATGATAACGGAAGAAGCGAAGCCAACTTCCAAAACGTTTTCTTTAGTTGCACGATTGAAAATCTCCTTTCTCCTTGGATTGAAACTATGCCAATAAAACAATATAAACCTATTAATTTATAGAAGGCAATAGTTTTTGTCATATTGTTAAAAAATAGACACAAATGCACACTTTTTAAGGTGAATATCATTTGTAACTTGATAACATTGTAAACTATTTTCCAGATAAAAACGTGATTGTGGGAATTTTAAGATAAATAAAGTTATACCAACATATCCAATAAATAGAAAAAAACTATCTTATTATAAGAAAGATAGCTGAATATTTAGTATATTTAGTTTATTTCCTGAGTTATATTTATTTTCTGTTCAGGTGTGACAACTTTTTTATATTTCACTTGGTATAAAATGTAACAAATAATCATAAATGGAATCCCACAATAAAGAGCAATTCTCTGATCTGGAATGAAAGCTAAACTAACAAATGTAATGAAATTGAGTGAGAAAGCTACGATTGGAACTATTGGATAAAGTGGTGTACGGTATTTTAAATCATTTATGTCGCCGCCATTTTTCACGAAATTCCTACGGAAGAAAAACTGTGAAGCTGCAATCGACATCCAAACAACAACAGCCGCCATTGCTGCAATAGAAGTTAAAATTAAAAAGACAGTATCTGCTGCAAATATACTTGTTAATAAAGAAAGGCTTGCGAAAATTAGACTGAAAATTAACGCATTTAGTGGTACACCTCTTTTAGTTAACTTCGTAAAAGCTGGACTAGCCATTCCTTGTTTTGCCATCGCCCAAAGCATACGAGAATTTGCGTATAGACCGGAGTTAGCTACGGATAATACAGCTGTAATAATAACAAAGTTCATAATGTCCGCTGCATAAGGGATACCAGCCACATCAAATACAAGTACAAATGGACTTTCAACTAGATTAGCCTCTTGCCATGGGAGTAAACCGACGACAACTGAAATTGCTAAGACGAAAAAGAATAGAGTACGCCAAATTGTATTTTTGATTGCTTTTGGAATTGTTTTTTCAGGATTTTCACTTTCTCCTGAAGCAATTCCGATAAGCTCTGTTCCTTGGAATGAGTAATTAACTGTGATCATCGTAAGAAGAACAGCTAATGCACCGTTTGGAAATAGCCCGCCATTTTCAGTGAAATTGTGAAGCATTGGAGCTGGCTTTCCATTAAAATCGAGGAGACCAAACATAACCGCTCCTCCAAGAACGATAAAGATAACAATTGTTGCCACTTTTACGCTAGCGAACCAAAATTCAGCTTCTGCATATGCCTTTGCTGATAAAGCGTTCACAAGAAAGAGTACTACTGCAAAAGTAACACACCAAATCCAAGAAGAAACGTCTGGAAACCACCGTTTCATTAAAATGCTAACAGTCGTTAACTCTACCCCAACTGTAACAGCCCAATTTAACCAATACATCCAACCGACAACAAATCCAAAACCAGGTGAAATAAATTTGCTTGCATAGCTTTGGAATGAACCTGCTTCTGGCATAGCTACTGACAATTCACCAAGACATAACATCGTTAAATACATAACAAATCCACCGACTAAAAATGCGAGAATAGCTCCGCCTGGTCCTGCATTATGGACGATTTGTCCAGAACCCATAAATAATCCCGTTCCAATGACTCCACCAAGTGCGATCATGAATAGGTGTCTACTTTTCATTGTTCGTTTTAAATCTGTTTGTTCTACTTGTTGATTCATATGCCCCTCACCCCATATTTTCTTGTATGTGTTAACTTGATTTCATTCTGGGCTTTTAATCATTACTGGGGGATGAAAACATACTCGGCTTATTTTGTTGTGAGTTGAGTATGTAAAAGATAACTATGACTAAATACCTTAGAATGTTTATTAGCCTAGTGAAAGAAACTTAATTCCTTCACTAGGTTAATAATTTTGATTTTAGCAAAAAATCCCGAAAGAGTATATTGTTTTTTCTTTTTATTAAAAATAATTAGAATTTTAAAACGATATCTGTGAATAATAATTCAAAGAATCTTTCTAGCAAACTAGTAAGAAGAAAGGTACAATGATAGGAGGTATATCTGTAAAATAATAATTAATGGAGTTTTGTTTAAAATGAAAAAGTTAAAATATCTTTTTGTTTTTGGAATTATATTTGCTGCCGCGTTTTTTATAGGGAAAGATAAAATTATACAAAAGGCGCAAGTGTTCCGTTTAGAGTTTCTATCTGAAATGAAAGAAGCGGCTATGATTGAAAATGTTCCGTTTATAAAGCAGTTACCAGAATTACCTCGTGGATGTGAAGTTACAAGTTTGGCTATGTTGCTACAATACAAAGGTATACAAGTAGATAAGATGCAACTTGCTAGCGAAATTCATCGTGTTCCATTTGAACAAAATGGTTTACGTGGAAATCCTTATGAGGGGTTCGTTGGAAATATTTATACTAAGGCAGAGCCAGGCTATGGTGTATATAATCAACCCATTTTTAATTTAGCAGAAAAATATGCTCCTGAAAAAGTAGTTAATTTAACAGGTAGAGACTTGCAAGATACATATAAAGTAGTTAGTTCCGGTTCGCCAGTATGGGTTATTATTAATACAACGTTTAAGCCACTAGCCGAGAGTAGTTTTGAAACATGGAATACAAGCTCTGGCGAAGTGAAAATCACCTATTTTGAGCATAGTGTAGTAGTGGTTGGATACGATCAAAACTTTGTATATGTAAATGATCCTCTAAAAAACAATCCGCGTTTCGCTGTTCCGCGAGCAGAGTTTGAGAAAGCTTGGGAGCAAATGGGGAAACAAGCAATTACTATTTTATAATAATGAAAAAGTCGTCTTTTTGATGGCTTTTTATTTTTAAATTGTAGAGATGGAAAATTCGGAATATTCTTTTAAAAGTTAACGATTCACGTTATAATAACATTTAACTTGGTGAAGAAGGGGAGAAGAGAAATGGATGTCGCAAAGGAACTTGTTTTATCAAAGAATCAGTTGATTGAGTGGAGAAGGCATTTTCATAAGTATCCAGAGTTATCTTTTCAAGAGGAAAAAACATCTCAATTTGTATTCGACATACTTCGGAAAATCACGTATTTAGAAGTTTCGCGACCTACTAAATATAGTGTAATGGCAAGGTTAATTGGTAAGCAGCCTGGTAAAACCATCGCGGTTCGTGCTGATATGGATGCTCTTCCTATTCATGAAGAAAATAAATTTGATTTTATTTCTACATATCCAGGTGTGATGCATGCGTGTGGTCACGATGGTCACATGGCAATATTGCTTGGTGTAGTACATAAGTTGGTAGAGGAAAGAGAGAAAGTTAAAGGAGAGATTCGCTTTTTATTTCAACATGCAGAAGAAAACTTTCCGGGTGGTGCAGAAGAAATGGTCGCAGCGGGAGTGATGGAAGGTGTGGATTACATTATTGGTGCTCATCTTTGGGCGTCATTAGAGGTTGGGAAAATAGGTGTAATTTATGGTCCTGCGATGGCGGCACCGGACGTTTTTAAAATTACGATAGAGGGAAAAGGTGGGCATGCTGGAATTCCGCACGAAACAGTTGATAGTATCGCCATTGGTGCACAAGTTGTTTCGCAGATCCAGCAAATTGTATCTCGCCTCACGAACCCGTTAGATTCTCTCGTAGTATCTGTTACGCAATTTCATTCTGGGACAACCCATAATGTTATCCCGGAACAAGCGGAGATTGAGGGGACAGTGAGAAGTTTAAGGCATGAATTAAGAGAGGAAACAAAAGAGAAGCTTGAACGGATTGTCAAACATATTACAGAATCATACGGTGCTAAGTATACATTTTCTTATGAGTATGGATATCGACCAGTTGTGAACGATTATGAAGTTACAGAGCTTATTGAACATACGGCATTACAGCTGTATGGAAGAGAAGGAGTTGTTCGTTTACAACCAACGATGGCAGGAGAAGATTTTTCGGCATTTTTACAAAAGGCACCAGGGACGTTCTTTTTTATAGGGGCAGGCAATGAAGAGAAGGGAATTATATATCCGCATCACCATCCTCGTTTTACAATTGACGAAGATGCATTACCAATTGGAATGGAAGTCTTTGTATCATCCATTATGAATTTTATAAGTAAAGGAGAATGAGATGAAGAAAATACACGTGCTAGCACTTATTCCAGTTCTTTGTTTAGTGATTGGACCAGTATTTGCAAATTCGGTCACTCCTTACGTACTTGGGATGCCATTTCTATTATTTTGGGTATTATTATCAGTGCTCATTACGTCTCTTTGTATGGGGCTTGTGTACGTATTCGACCCTGCTAATAAGGGGGATGTGAAATGACAGCATTACTTATCATTATTTTATTCTTATTTTTAGCACTATTTTTAGGGATTCGAGCACAACGTGGAAAAGATATGAATTTAGAGCAATGGTCAGTTGGAGGAAGAGGGTTTGGAACTATTTTCGTTTTTCTCCTTATGGCAGGCGAAATTTATACGACATTCACATTTTTAGGAGGAAGTGGCTGGGCGTATAGTAAAGGAGCTCCTACTTTTTATATTTTAGGGTATGGTGCATTAGCTTATATTTTATCGTATTTCTTATTACCTCCAATTTGGAAGTATGCAAAAGAACATAACCTCGTTTCGCAGTCCGATTTTTTTGCGAAAAAATATAGCAGTAAGACGCTGGGAATAATTGTTTCAATTATTGGTGTAATTTCTATCATCCCCTATCTCGTTTTACAGCTAAAGGGATTAGGGATCATCGTTTCGGAAGCATCTTATGGAAGAGTATCACCAGTTATTGCAGTATGGATTGGTGCTATTGTTATAACTATATATGTAATGGTTTCAGGTATACATGGATCGGCTTGGACAGCTGCTTTGAAGGATATTATGATACTATTTATCGTTATGTTTTTAGGTATATATTTACCGTACCATTATTATGGAGGATTTCAGCCGATGTTCGAAGCTGTAGAAGCAGCGAAACCAGGTTTTTTATCTTTACCTGAAGAAGGAATGAGTATTTCTTGGTTTGTTTCTACTATTATATTAACAGCTCTTGGTTTCTATATGTGGCCCCATACATTCGCTTCGGCTTTCTCTGCAAAAAATGAAAAAGTATTTAGGAAAAACGCGGCGATTATGCCTCTTTATTCTTTAGTGTTGCTTTTCGTATTCTTCGCAGGGTTTGCTGCTATCTTGCAAGTTCCAGGGTTAAAGGGAGCAGATGTAGATCTTTCATTATTCCGTCTGGCTCTTCAAACGTTTGATCCATGGTTTATTGGTATTATTGGTAGTGCAGGAGTGTTAACGGCATTAGTTCCAGGTTCCATGCTTGTTATGGCCGCTTCCACACTATTGGCAAAAAATATTTATCGAACAATGGTGCCATCTGCTTCAGATAGACAAGTTGCTAAAGCTGCAAAATTATTTGTGCCTGTAGTAACGCTCGTAGCAGTATTGTTTACATTTAAAGGAGGAGAAACGATAGGGGCTCTTCTTTTAATGGGATACAGTATAGTGACACAACTTTTCCCTGCGCTTGTATGTAGTTTGTTTCCTCGGCAAATTATTACGAAGCAAGGAGCGATTGCAGGGATGGGGATTGGGCTGTTAGTTGTTGCATATATCACCTTATCTGGTTCTACTATAGCTACAATGTTTCCGGGTTTCCCGCAATATATAAAAGATTTGAATGTAGGTATAGTCGCATTGTTAATTAATATTATTGTGATGTTTATAGTTAGTGAATTTACGAAAAGTGTATCTATAAAGACAGACAATATAATAGTAGAAAAGTAACCCGCGTGTTAGAGCTATCTTCGAAAAGAGATAGCTCTTTTTTGTATATATTTTCTTCTATTAGCGGAATCTAACTAAAAACTTGTTGAAAAGGAAGTTAGGTGGGGAAATTGTTAGAGCTAAAAGGTAACTTGTTTGAAGTTATGAAGGAAATTAGAGATGAGTTAGGTTCACCTAATGATTTAACAATTAGAGAAGTTGCTCTTGCTGGTAGCATTACACGTTGTGCGGTTGTTTTTTTATGTGGATTGACAGATAAGGATAATGTTTATAAATACGTAGTTCGTACACTTCAATATGAAGAAATACCAAATGAAACAGCTGTGGTTCAAACATTATTGGATCGTTTTATTTCTATTGCAGAAGTCGGTATGAAGACAACGTTTCCAGACATTATAAATGCGATTTTAGCAGGAGACACAGTTATATTAATTGATAATATTCAAACCGCTATTGTCATTAATAGCCGAGCATGGGAAAAAAGAAGTCTAGAATCTCCAGTAACAGAAGATTTAATACGTGGACCAAGAATTGGATTGAATGAAGATATTAACGTAAATAAGATGTTAATTCGCCGCAGCTTACGTGATCCGAAGTTAAGGTTTCAATCCTATATTATGGGGAAGCGATCGCAAAAAGAAGTAACTTTAGTCTATATAGAGGATATTATTAACCCTTATATTGTAGACGAATTAGATCGACGGCTTCAATCAATAGTGACAGACGTTATTCTTGAGACAGGAACGATTGAGCAATTAATTCAAGACAATAATTTATCACCATTCCCGCAATTTTTGAATACAGAAAGACCTGATAATATAGTGGCTGCACTAGCGAAAGGAAAAGCGGCCATTTTAGTGGACGGATCACCATTTGCTCTTATCGCTCCACTAGTGTTTGTTGATATTTTTCAATCTGTAGAAGATCATTATGAGCGCTGGGTAATTGGTACGTTATTAAGAATTTTACGTATGGGATCAGGTATTGCTGCTGTTTTACTACCTGCCACGTATGTAGCGCTTGTTTCGTATCATCAAGGGCTTATTCCCTCTAAATTAGCTTATTCTATTGCGGGAGCGAGAGAAGGAGTGCCATTTCCGGCATATATTGAAACGTTAATGATGGCATTAACGATGGAATTAATAAGAGAAGCTGGAATTAGACTACCGAAACCGATGGGACAAACGATTGGGATTGTAGGTGGTCTTGTAATTGGAGAAGCAGCGGTGAATGCAGGGATTGTGAATCCGTTCTTAGTTATTATTATTGCAGTTACTGCGATTGCTACATTTTCACTTCCTGTATATAGCATTACAATTACGTTTCGAATTTTACTTTTTGTCTTTGTATTAGCAGCGACTGCTTTTGGGTTGTACGGAATCATTTTAGCCCTTATTGCACTTGCGGTTCATATCACGAATTTGAAGAGTGTCGGGGTGCCGTATACAACGCCTATTGCTCCTGCATTTTATAAAGATTGGAAAGAAGAACTTATTCGTATGCCAAAATCGATGTTGAAAGAGAGACCGGAATATTTACAAACGAAAGACCCTACATTACGTCCAAAGGAGCGAGAGTAATTGAAGCCATTTGAATATGGGGATGAAGAAATTGGGTCTCGGGAACTTGGTTTTGCGGTATCGTCAACAATTATCGGTATAGGTGCATTATCTATGCCGCGAGATATTGCTACACAAACTTTATTTTCGGACGGTTGGATTATTTTGCTTTTGGGTGGCTTGATATGTGCAATTTTAGGTTGGTTTGTAACGAAGGTAGCTATTTTATTTCCAAAACAAAACTTTGTTCAATATACAAGTGCACATTTGACGAAGCCTGTTGCATACACAATTAGTAGCATTTTAGTATTGACGTTTGCTGCTTTGACAGCATATGAATCGCGAATGATTGCAATTATTTCACAAACGTATTTGTTTAGTGATACACCAGTACAACTATTGTCGTTCTTTTTCCTATTAGTTGTTATTTATGGAATAGCAGGGTCGAGAGCGGCTCTATTAAGGTTAAACGTTTTATTCTTACCCATCGTTTTGATTGCGATAGTGCTGCTTTCTTTATTGAATGTGAACTTAATGGAAATAGATAATTTACTACCGGCTTTTCAAACGAACGTAAGTCAGTATGCTGTAGGAGTTAAAAATTCTATTTTCACATTTATCGGATTTGAGGTAGCTCTGTTTTATGCTGTGATGTTGAACGATAAGACAGCGAAAAAAGCGCCAATGGCAGTTGCAAAAGCGGTGATAGTAAACGTTTTGTCATACATTTTAATTTATGTAACTTGTATTAGTGTTTTTTCGTATATGACAACACGTGGATTGACATTTCCAACAATTGAACTAGGGAAAGAAATTGAAATTGGTGGAGGATTTTTAGAAAGATTTGATGCGATTTTTTTTACTACTTGGATTATTACTATTTATAACACTACAGCAATGTATTATGACGTCGCATCTTTATTGTTTTGTGCTATGTTTCCAAAAGTGAAGAAACACGTATTTATTTTTGTGAGTGCTCCTATTATTTTTATGGTGAATATGACACCTGGCAATTCGAATGATTTATCAAGTTATGGGACTTATTTAGCTTGGGTAGATATGGGGTTTGTTGTGTTAGCACCTTTGCTAGTTTTTATTGTATATAAAATAAAAAGAAGGAATGGTGGAAATGAAACACCTTCTTAAAATTATAATAATTATGTTTTTAGCTGGATCTATTAGTGGGTGCTCTGAGCTGGAGGAGATAGAAGAAAGGGGATTTGTAGTAGGGGCGGCTTACGATATTGTGAAGGAAAAACAATCAAATCCAATTATGAAAGGGACGTATCAGATGGTACTTCCCAGTAAGTTAGCGCAACAAGGTGGACAAGGCGATGGAGATAGTGAAAATTATATTAATGTTAGTGCGAAAGCAGATGGTGTCTTTGAGCAAATACGAATTATCGCTAAAAAAATTAGTCGTACATTATTTTTCCCACATATACAAGTGATAATTTTCTCTAAAGATTTACTAGGAAATCCATATGTTTTACAAAATACGTTAGATGTATATATTCGCGATCATGAAATGAGAAGAAATATTCGTTTGTTCGTTTCGAAGGAGAATGCAGAGGCGATTTTAAAGCAGAGTGCAAAGCCTGAAAATTTACCGGCGCAGTATATTGATATGTTAGCTGAACATCCTCCGAAAAATGCCCAAATGATTGAGGCTGCGAGAATTGGTGAAGTGCAGGAAAAGATGATTTCCAACCAAAGTTTCGTATTACCTATTCTCGAACTAACAAAACAAGGGGTACAAATGAATGGGGCAGCGCTGTTTCGTGGGAAGGATAATAAGTGTGTAGGCAGTTTAAGTGGAGAACAAACATTAGGAATGAATTATATAATAGGTAAAAAAATTGGAGGTTTTTTTACTATCCGCAAAAAAGACCAGCTTATTACATATGAAATTCATAAGATGCACCGAAAGATTAAAGTATCTACGGAAAATGCTACAAAACCGAAGTTTGATATTCATTTATCTTTGGAAGGGACATTAGCTGAGTTGCATTTTAGTGATCATAAACAAATTATGAGTGAAAATCGATTAAAGAAAAACATCGCGGAGGAAATGGAGAAACGCATCCAAAAATCGATTATGCTTGTTCAAAAAAAATATAAGGTAGATGTATTAGAATTAGGGGAAGTATATAAGCGACATAATTATAAAGAGTGGAAAAAGATAAGTAAGAATTGGGATCAAGGTGAAAATTACTTTAGTAATGCTGAAATTACTGTTCGTGTTCATCCAACGATTGCACATTCAGGTTCAGCTTTACCGAAGAGAGTGAAATAAGGTGATGTAAGTTGTTTACTGGATTGGGAATTAGTTGCACGATATTAATGGCGGTTCTTCCGGGAGCTATATACTTCCTTCATAAAAAAATTTCAATGTATGGAGCGCAGCCGTGGAAAGAAAAAAAGAAACCTGAATGATCTTCAGGTTTCTTTTGCTTTGTTTTTTATACAAGTCCTAACCAATGTACCAATTGTGTAGAGAGGAATGTAACAACAATGGCAATAACAGTAGGGATTGCGAACGATAAGAATGTCCATTTTGCACTTTTTGTTTCTTTATATATGTTAACCAGTGTTGTTCCGCACGGGAAATGAAGGAGTGAGAACAACATTGTATTTAACGCTGTTAACCAAGTCCAACCATTTTCTAAGAATAGATTTTTAATTTGGTTAAAATCATCTATTTCAGTTAAAGCCCCAGTTGATAAATAAGACATTAATAAAATCGGGATAACAATTTCATTCGCTGGTAGTCCAAGAATGAATGCAGCTAAAATAAACCCGTCAAGTCCTAACATTTTAGCGAATGGATCTAGGAAGTTTACAAAATACATAAGTAAGCTTGTGTCACCGATGAAAATATTAGCTAGTAACCAAGTTAATGCAGCTGCAGGGGCAGCTACAACAACAGCTCGTTTTAAAACATAGACTGATTTATCGAGTGTTGCACGTACAATCGTATTCCAAACTTTTGGCTTACGGTATGGTGGTAGCTCAAGAGTGTAGTGAGTTGGCACACCTTTTAAAGCTGTTTTTGATAGTACCCAAGAAACAGTTAATGTCATAATAACACCAATTACAACCATTCCAACTACAACGCCAGCAGTAACTAATGTTTGCATACTACCTGTATAACCAGCAGCCATAAATAATGAAGCCATTAAAATTAACATAGGCCAGCGACCGTTACAAGGAACGAAGTTGTTTGTTAAGATTGCAAGCATTCGTTCACGTGGTGATTCAATAATACGTGTTGACATAATAGCGGCTGCATTACAACCAAAGCCCATTGCCATTGTTAAAGATTGTTTGCCATGTGCACCGGAGCGTTTGAATAAGCGATCCATATTAAAAGCGACACGTGGTAAGTATCCGTAGTTTTCTAATAGTGCGAACATAGGGAAAAAGATTGCCATAGGTGGTAACATAACGCTAATAACAGCACCGATACCACGGAATAAACCAAGTATTAAAATGCCATGTAACCATTCAGGTGCATGCGCTGCTTGGAACCAAGATGTTAAATATCCTTCTGCCCATCCGAAGAATTCAGCAATCATATCAGATGGTACGTTAGCGCCTGCAATTGTAAGATAAAAAATAATAGATAAAATACCGAGCATAATTGGGAATCCCCAGATGGGAGATGTGAAAATTTTATCTAGTTTTTCAGAACGATACATTTTATCAGTATTTGTATATTGAACAGACTCTTTACATATGCTTGCAGATGTTCGATAAATATCTCCGACAATATCATCTCGTATATCTTCTTTTGAGAGTGCTTGTGCATGTTGAATAATATAGTCTAATGGAAGAGCTTTACTGGCTGAGTGAGATTCCATTCATTACGACCTCCCTTACAAGTGGTTCATTATGGTGTTTTTGAAGTGTAGTTAAGAAATTTTTATCTCCATCTAAAATACGTAAAGCAATCCAACGTGCTGGATACGTATCACCGAACACTTTATAAATTTGCGGTTCTAATTCCTGAATCATATTTTCAATTTTTTCACTGTAAGAAATTTTAATTGGTGTTGGAATTAATTTTTTATTTGCTACTTTAGCAATAACATTTAGCAAATGTCCAATGCCTACTCGATTACGAGCAGAGATCTTAACTACAGGTACGCCGAGTGATTTTGCTAATTTCTTTTCATCAATAACAATGCCTTTTTTCTCAGCTTCATCAATTAAGTTAATACAAATGACTACGTTGCTTGTCATTTCCATCACTTGGAGTGCTAAATTTAAATTTCTCTCCATAGCAGTTGCGTCTATAACAACTACAGTTACTTCTGGTTTTTCAAATATAATATAATCCCTCGCTACTTCTTCGTCCGCGGAATTTGAATATAGTGAGTAAGTTCCAGGTAAATCAATTAATGTATAGTTATTTCCGTTATGTTCATATTCCCCTTCAGCTTTTAAAACAGTTTTTCCCGTCCAGTTTCCAGTATGTTGTTTTAAGCCTGTTAAAGTATTAAATAATGTACTTTTCCCGGTATTCGGGTTGCCAGCTAAAGCAATACGATGTTTGCTCATCTGAAATCATCTCCTATTAATACCCCGAAAATAAGGGAACTTTCTTCCTTACGTAGTGCAATAGTTGTGTTGCTTACTTGATAAGCGACCGGATCTCCAAGTGGACTGCGTTGTAATACTTTAATCGTTGCCCCAGGGATAAATCCTAAGTCTAATAAACGTCGTTTCATAGTTCCTTCTAATTGTATCTTCTCAAGTTGTACAAACTCTCCTGTTTTAAATTCAGAAAGTGGTTTTGTATTAGCCGATACCATAAAAGTTACCTCATCTCTATATTGTTAGTTTAAGTTTAAAAAGTTTCCTCAGGTAAACTTTTTGTTAGTAATATAGTAGACCACATTGGATGATGCTGTCAATTAGTACTTTAAAAATATTCAATTATTTTTAGAATTGTTCCAATTTATTTAGTTGTACCGAAAAATATTACTGAAATTCCTCTCAATGTAAATAAAGTAAGGGTGTAAAACCTTAAAAATATAGGGTGATTGTAAATGTAGTTTTAATCTAAAGGGGAAAATGCAGAAAATTATTTACACTAGCTTTACATTGTTAAGATTAAATTTACAATAATGCATGTTTAGTGTGGATTTTGTTGGGTTTTTCAACTATAAATGTTGGAATGTCTAGCTTTTGCGGGATGTTACCCCTATTTACTTAAACTTAAAAATTGCTTAACACTCACATAATATTGTTGTCCTACAATGAATTTGTGTTCGAAAGAAGATGAATTCGAAAAGTGATAATCCAAATGGGGGTACAAGACATGGTTATGAAAAAGGGTATTAAATTTTCTTTAGCGGCTTTAGTTGTTGCAGGTGCATTAGTTGGATGTGGAAAAGCAGAAAGTACGGATAATAAGGAAGCTGCTAAAGGTAGCGATGCAAAACAAGAATTATCAGGTACGATTGCAGCGGCTGGCTCTACAGCTCTTCAACCTCTTGCGGAGGAAGCTGGAAAGAAATTCATGGAGAAAAATTCAAAAGTTTCTATTCAAGTTCAAGGTGGCGGTAGTGGAACTGGGATTAACCAAGTAGCATCTGGTGCGGTACAAATTGGTAACTCAGATGTTCCAGCTGGAGATAAAATAAAAGATGCTGAGAAAGCAAAAGAATTAGTAGATAACAAAGTTGCGGGTATCGCATTCGCACTTGTCGTAAATAAAGATGTAAAAGTTGATAACTTAACAGTAAAACAAGTGCAAGATATCTTCACTGGAAAAGTAACGAACTGGAAAGAAGTAGGCGGAAAAGATGAAAAAATCAATGTAATTAATCGACCAGCTTCATCTGGTACACGTGCTACTTTTGAAAAGACAGTTATGAAAGACGCGAAAATTAATGATGGAACTGGTACAACACAAGATTCTAATGGTGCTGTAGAGCAAGCGATTAACTCTACTCCAGGTTCAGTTAGTTACTTAGCAATGTCTTACATGGTTGGTGAGAAAAAAGGTGCGTTACAAACGGTTAAAATTGATGGATCTGAACCGAAAGTTGAAAATATTTCTGCTGGTAAATATCCATTCTGGTCTTACGAGTACATGGTAACGAAAGGTGAGGCGAAGGAAGCAACTAAGGCTTACATCGACTATGTAAAAGGTAAAGACTTTGAAAAACAAGTAGAAGATATGGGTTACATTCCGATGTCTAAATTAAATAAGTAATAAAATTTATGGGGCTGGCTGCAAGGCCAGTCCTGTTCATTTCAATTTATGAAGTGGGGTCTGTCCTGTGATGAAGGGGAAAAAACAAATAAATTACGTAAAGAGTGAATATATAGGAAGATCACTCGTTACGTTTTGTGGTATTTTTATTGTTTTAGTTACATTAGCTATTATTGCGTTTATTTGTGGTAAAGGAATTCAATCTTTTACGCAAAGTGGTATCTCATTTACTGAGGTGTTAACATCGACAAAATGGAATCCAAATGCTGATCAAGGCACGTATGGTGCTGTAATCTTTATTGTAGGTTCGACGCTTGTGTCGTTAGGTGCGGTCGTTATTAGTGCGCCGATTGCTATAGCTCTTGCTATATTCATGAATTTAATTTCGCCGAAGTTTGGGAATAAAGTATTGAAACCTGTTCTTGAATTATTAGTGGGTATTCCGTCAGTTGTATACGGATTATTGGGGGTTACAATTTTAGTCCCTCTATTACGTGATTCGTTTGGTGGGGTAGGCTTTAGTTTAATTGCAGGTATTATTGTGCTAAGTATTATGATTTTACCTACTATTGCTAGTATCGCTTCTGATGCAATACGCTCTGTTCCATTTGATTACTTGGAAGCTTCTTACGGTTTAGGATCAACGAAATGGCAAGCTATTAGCCGAGTGATTGTTCCAGCTGCAAAACAAGGGATTTTAACAGGTATAGTTTTAGGTTTAGCGCGTGCTTTTGGTGAAGCATTAGCAGTTCAAATGGTAATCGGGAATACGATTAAATTACCAGAAGGAATATATAGTCCGACAGCAACGTTAACAGGTATTCTGACAATGGATATGACAAATACACTGAACGGAACAGCTTGGAACAATGCGCTATGGACTTTAGCGATGATTTTACTTGTTATTTCATTCCTGTTTATTTTAGTAATTCGAGCGATTGGGCAAAGAGGTGAGCGATAATAATGAATGCAAGAACGGTAAATAAAGTTTGGACAGGTATCTTTTATGCAGTTGCGGCTTTAGTTGTAGCTTTGCTAGTGTTCTTAGTTTTTGAAATTCTGCAAAAGGGATGGGGATTTTGGGATCCTAGTTTCTTATTCGGAGAACCAAGTAATACAAGAGCTGGTGGTGGAATTGGTCCGCAGTTATTCAATTCCTTCTACATGCTTGTTATAACACTTATTATATCAATTCCTCTTGGATTAGGTGCTGGAATATATTTAGCGGAGTATGCAAGACAAGGTCGTTTTTTAAGTTTTGTTCGTTTATGTATTGAGACGATGGCGTCGTTACCTTCTATTGTTGTTGGCCTATTTGGTTTGTTAGTGTTCGTTACAATGACAGGCTGGGGGTACACGGTAATGGGTGGTGCTCTAGCTTTAACTATTTTAAACTTACCAGGTTTAACACGTGTTTGTGAAAATGCGATTTCTGAAGTTCCTCATAATGTAAAAGAGGCGAGTCTTGGCTTAGGTGCAACAAAGTGGCAAACAATTGTCCGTATTATTATTCCATCGTCATTACCACAAATTATTACGGGGATTATTTTAGCGGCAGGGCGTATATTTGGTGAGGCTGCGGCGTTAATTTATACAGCGGGTTTAACATCCCCAATTTTAAATTCTGCAGCAGACTTTTCAAGTCCGGCTCATCCGTTGAATCCATTTCGACCAGCGGAAACGTTAGCGGTTCATATTTGGAAGTTGAACTCTGAAGGGATTATCCCAGATGCGAAGTTGATTGCGACAAAATCTGCAGCTGTATTAATTATTATGGTATTACTATTCAATGTCATTTCGCGCTTGGTAGCATCTGTATTGCATAAGCGCTTTACAGGAACGAAAAGAAAAAGTAAAACGACGAAGAAGGTAAAAGCGGCATAAGTTGAAGGTGAAAACTCTCTGTTTATAAAACAGGGAGTTTTTTACGGTCATTTTGTTGTTGGCAGGAAAAGAAGAAGAGTGACCGAATAGGTAACTTGATATATAGAAATTCGGATGAAAATAGGGAGGGGTTTGGAAGTGTTTTTTCTGCAAATGTCGGGGTTTCCTGGATCTGGGAAATCGACACTTTCTAAGTATATCGCTAAATTAACAGGTGCTGTTATTGTAGATCATGACGTCGTGAAATCAGCTTTATTAAAATCATTAAAGGAAAAAGGTGTTGAACCAACAGTGGTTGGGGGAATCTCCTATGATATTGAGTGGGAACTGATCGGTTCTTTGTTGGAGCAAAAGCACAGTGTGATATTAGATAGTCCGTGTCTCTACGAAGGGATGGTTAAAAAAGGAATGGATTTATGTCAGAAACATGGTGCTACATATAAATATATTGAATGTTATCTTAATAATATAGAAGAAATTAATCGTAGGTTACAAACGCGTGAACGTAAGATAAGTCAAATTACAAAAGTAGAATCAGAAGTAGCATTTCAAAAATGTCTGGCTGGCAGTAAAAGGTCTTTACATGGTGAATATCTTATTGTAGATTCTGAAGAGCCGCTAGAGAAGTATGGTAAAAAAGTGATGGATTATATTTATCACGCTATTTGTGGGCAGTAAAACTCCCACCTCAAAATTCAGTTGGAGCAAAGGAGTTAGATGGGAGCTAAACTGCCCGTAAACGCCCGATTGGTGCGGGCTAATAATTAGTGGGGGATGGACAAAATCCCCCACTGATTAAAGTTTCACTTTATGGATAGGGAGAGGGATACAAAAGGCGTTATCTTCAATTATGAAGATAACGCCTTTTGGTTTAAATATCAGGTGTTTCTGTTGAAGTACTTATTTTTCTGCGGGAGCGTCTTTTTCTCCCGATTTTATCTAATAGTTCATACATAACAGGAACAACTACTAATGTAAGGACGGTTGAAACGGCTAAGCCGCCAATTACAACGACAGCTAGACTTTTTGATACCATGCTGCCCGCTTGAGATTGGCCGAATAGTAGTGGTAGCATAGCGACGATTGTTGTTATGGCTGTCATAATAATTGGACGTAATCGAGTGGAGCCGGCTTCTAATAGGGCTTCTCTTGTTTCCATACCGTTTTCTCGATTTTGTTGGACTCTTTCTATTAATACAATAGCATTTGTAACGACAATTCCGATCAACATTAATGCGCCAATCAAGGAATTTACATCAACTGGTGTTCTGGAAATGATTAATCCTAAAATACCTCCGACAGCAGCTAATGGCAAGGAGAACAAAATTGCAAAAGGAGCGCGCGCCTGCCCGAATGTGATAACCATAATTAAATATACAATCCCGATTGCAATCCCCATAATTTTAAATAAATCAGTGAAGTTCTCTTGCATAGATTCAGTAGCACCTGCGATATTTACTTTTGCCCCGCTAGGTAAATCTAAGTCGGCTATCGCTTTGTTTACTTCTGCGCTTACTTTACTTAAATCTTCACTTGAAGCTTCTGCAGTAATTTGAATCGTTTCTTTCCCATCTTTATGGAAGATTTCCGTTTGAAGTTGTTTTTCTGAAATAGTTGCAATGTCTTTTAAAGGAATTGGTCCGTTAATAGGTGATAGTATGTTTGTGTTTAAAATATCTTCTTGTTTGTTAATGGATGCCTTTTTATGTTCTATTATAATAGTTGTTTTTTCATTATTGATTGAGATTTCCCCGATAGGAGATTTCTTCATAAGGAATGATACTTGTTGTGCTGCTAATTCTGGTGTTAAACCTAGTTGCTCAGCCTTTGTTTGATCGATATGAATTTGCCATTCTTTTTTAGATTCTTCTATATTTGTTTTTACTTTGGAAAGAGAATCCATACTTTTTAGTTTTGTTTCGACGGTGTTAGCGGCCTTTTGTAAATTTGTTTCGTTAGTAGCTGTTACATTAAATTGTAAGTTGTTTCCGCCTCCGGAGTCAGAGTAACTCGTTTTTATATAATCAAGTTCAGCTGGTTCGAAAGCTGTATGATCTTTTTTTAATTCTTTAATATATTGGTCGATGTCAGATCCTTTTTTAAAGACTACAAATATAGTTGCAAGATTGTTTTGAGTTGTCTGTCCCCATTGTGCATCTTCTGCGCTAGATCCCATTCGTAAAATAATATCTGTTACATCAGAATTAGAGAGGAGTTTCTTTTCGAAATCAAAGGCTTTTTGTTTTTTAGCTTCAGAATCATAACCAGCTGGAAATGTCATGTTAACGGAAAGCATTGTATCATCCTCAGACTTTATGTTCGCTTTCGGAAGTAGTATGTAGGCTGCGATTGATCCTGCAAATAATAAAAAAGAAGTGAGTAGAATGATAAACTTATGAGAAAGAGCCCACTTTAATGTAGCGACATATCGCGGTGAAGAATGTGAATTGCGACGTTTTGTTTTTTTGAGCAGTAAAAAAGCCATAAGTGGAACGACTGTTAATGCCACAATTAAGGAAGAAAGTATAGAATATACAACTGCTAACACCATAGGTAACATTAGTTTTCCAATTACTCCCGATACGAGACCGATAGGTAAAAAAACGGCGACTGTTGTTAAAGTAGAAGAGGTAATTGCGACGGCTACCTCTTTTGTTGCATCGAGAATAATATCTTTAGAGAAAGATTCTTTTTGTAAACGACGGAAAATATTCTCGATGACAACGATACTATCATCGACGAGACGTCCAACTGCAACGGCTAAGCCACCTAGAGTTAAAATGTTAAGTGTGATGTTAGATTGGTGGAGTAAAAATAGTGTTAATAGGATAGATAATGGGATACTGACGACAGCAATGAGCGTTGTTCGAAAGCTACGTAAAAAGATTAAGATAATGAGAGTCGCGGCAATGGCACCAAGGATTACTTCTTTGCCCATACTAGTAACAGCATTTTCAACTTGCTCATGAGTTGAAGCTAAAAGTTTAATAGAATACTGATCTTTATATTGCTTACTTATATCTTTAATCTTTTTATCAATCTCTTTTCCAATTGCAACCGCGTTTTTACTCGGCTCTTTCATGATGATTAATCCTGTTCCTTCTTCTCCGTTTATGTGTGAGATTGTATCGTAATGTTGTTTTAGTTCAATTTGAGCGACATCTTGTAATTTTACTTGAGGTGTAACGGTGATGTTTTTTATGTCATTTACATTTTTTATATCCCCGATGACACGAAGATTGTATTCTTCCTTATTAACGGTAATTGCTCCGGCTGGAGTGGAAGTCTCTTTTCCTTGTAAAACTGTTAATACTTGCTGTGATGTTACGTTTTTATCTTTTAGTTGGTTAGGATCAAGTACGATGGATAATTCGGAAGTTGATTTTCCGAAAAACATAACATTGGCAACACCGTCAATACTTTCGAGTTGTGGTACGATTTCTTTCTCGATTTGTTTTTCGTCAGCTTTTGAAAATCCGTTTTGCTTCTGGATAGTGATTTGAGCGAGTGGAATCATAGAAGTATTTAATTGACTAACTACAGGCTTAGTTACATCTTTAGGTAATTTAATTGTATTAATTGCTTTCTCGACTTCGCGTGCCGCGTCTTTCATATTTGCCTTGGATGTATATGCGATGTCGATGCGTGATAACCCTTCATGTGTAGAAGAAGTGATGCCATCGATATGTTCTAAATTACGAAATTGTTTTTCGAGAGGATCAGTCACGTCCTTGGTCATCGTTTCAGCATCGAGCCCTTGAGACAATGTTGTAACAGTTATTGCGGGGTTATCGATGCTTGGTAAAAATTCCATAGGTAATTTAGAGCCGGAATAAACGCCGAGTATGGAAATGAGAAAAACCATGATGATAATAGCGGCTCGGTTTTTTAATGAAAACTTTGTTAACCTATCCATAAGATAATTCCTCCATTAATTTATTTATAGTTGTGTGGGCACTTTCTTACTATATAACAAAAAATGGATATTTTTCATTAATTAAATGTAAAAAAATTCTAACAATAATCTTAAGTTGATATTTTGAAGGGAAGTTCGTTATTTATGCAAGGGAAACTCCTGATTGTTGAAGAGAAACATTAATTAAAGTTTTGCTCTAGTATAGTGGACTTGTTTTTTTGTTACTCTACATTTAAATGGTTATTTGTCCTTCTTAAGTAGAGTTATGGTTATTGTAAAATTTAAAAGGGAGAGGGCTAAAGATTAGGAATTTATGCGGAATACTGTCTGGTTGATGATAGTGTATAGTAAGTTGTCTACAATCAAAATGAGTGTTTTCAGTAGAAAGGATAATGGTTCTTTCTATAGAAGAAAGTAGGCTAGATAATTTTTTGTGTTTTTTTATAAAAAACACTTGTTATTTAAAAACCATGATGGTATATTAATAAACGTCGCTGATGCGGAAACGCAGAAAAAGACAAAAAGAAATTTAAAAAACATAGTTGACATCGAAAAATGAAGATGTTAATATGATGAAGTCGCTTCTGAAGCGGCAGACAAGTTCTTTGAAAACTGAACGAAACAAACAACGTGAACGTCAATTTTTATTTTTAGATGCTAGACAAACTAACTTTATTGGAGAGTTTGATCCTGGCT
>Ga0213824_1000114_pt1 | contig 65956 bp, 64 predicted proteins | sample MC6MC0906MG_FD_179892 | JGI IMG/M metagenome (GOLD analysis project Ga0213824, IMG submission 179892) | Enriched soil aggregate microbial communities from Iowa State University, Ames, United States - MC6-MC0906-MG | ecosystem: Environmental > Terrestrial > Soil > Unclassified | place: USA: Iowa...
CGGCCTGGCAGGTCAAAATACCCAGGAACCAGTCAGGCTGGCCGAACAGCGGCGTCAGCTCCTGGCCGGCCAGGTTGTAGATCGAGCCCAGGCACACCAACGGCACCGCCAGGGTCAGGCCGGCGACGTCGAACAGCAGGCACTCGAACGGCTCCGCCGCCCACACCGGGCGGCCGTCGACGGTCGCCGGGGGCACCGGTAGATTGGGCGCTGGCAGGTGCACATCAACCAGCGGCACTGCCGGTGCCACGGTTTGTTCTTCGACCAGTACCGGGATGGCGGCCTCGGCGAGCACCTCCTGCTCGACCACCGTCACCACCGGCGCTTCTACCGGTATCACGCTGGGCAACACCGCCGGTCTGGGTTCGGCAAACGGCCGTTGGGCAAGGCTGGCAGGGGCTTCGACGGGCACCGGGCGGGCCGGCTGACGGGCATCACGTGCCTGCTCTTCGCGCACCGCCTCGGCGAACTCGTCTGGCGCGCCTGGCGGTTCCAACAGGTCTTCGGCCTCGGTCGCCTCCTGCAGCAGGCCGTCGAGGTACGACTGCAGGGCCATCTGCGGCCGGGTGCTGGTGTGTCGGGTCTGGGTCATCAGGCCACCTGCCCTGCAGTCTTGTAGGTCAGCAGGTGCTTGAGCAGCGCCCGATAGGCAATCAATCCGCGGCTCTTGCTGTCGAACTGCGAGGGCGTGACGCCCTTGCGGCTGGCATCGCGCAGCCGCGTATCCACCGGGATGTAGCCCTGCCACACTTGTTGGCCGTAGGTATCACGCAGCAACTTGAGTGTGCCCAGGGAGGCCTGGGTGCGGCGGTCGAACAGGGTGGGCACGATCTGGTACGGCAGCGCCTGCTTGCGCGAACGGTTGATCATGGCCAGGGTGCCGACCATGCGTTCCAGGCCCTTCACCGCCAAAAATTCGGTCTGCACCGGTATCACCAACTGCTGGCTGGCGGCCAGGGCATTGACCATCAGCACACCCAGCAAGGGTGGGCTGTCGATCACGGCATAGTCGAAATCCTGCCACAGCTGCGCCAGACTCTTGGCGATCACCAGGCCCAGGCCATTCTGCCCCGGCGACTGGCGCTCCAGCACCGCCAGTGCGGTGCTCGACGGTAGCAATGAAATGCGTTCGTCGCTGGTCGGTAGCAGCAACTGCCCGGGCAGGCCGTCGGGCACTACGCCCTTGTGCAGGAACAGGTCGTAGCAGCTGTGCTCCAGGGCATCGGGGTTGTGCCCGAAATAGCTGGTCATCGAACCGTGCGGATCGAGGTCGACGACGACCACGCGCTTGCCTGCCTCAGCCAGCAAGCCCGCCAGGGCGATGGTTGTGGTGGTCTTGCCGACGCCACCTTTTTGATTGGCTACTGCCCAGACTCTCATCAAGCAAACTCTATCTATTGATTTGGCAGGACACTGTAGAAACAACTGCCTTGCTCAACACTTGGAAGCGTGTGCAATCAGTGTGGGAGCGGGTTTACCCGCGAACACCGGCGTAGCCGGTGCCATACACCGTGTCGCCTTCTTCGCGGGTGAACCCGCTCCCACAGGGATCTTTGGCAATCTCATCAACTGGGTAACGGTGACAGAGAATTGACGAGTTACTGCCCCGCCACCGTTGCTGGCGTTGCCGGTGCACTTTGTGTGCCAGCCCGGCGCAAGGCGGCATCCGGTGTGGCATGGGCACTGCCCGAGCCGGTCAGGCTGCGGCGCACTTCCAGGTTACGGGAAATCACCAGCACCACCCGGCGATTACGCGCGCGACCGTCGGCGGTGTCATTACCGGCCACCGGCTGGTACTCACCATAACCCACCGAGGCCATGCGCGCCGGGTTGACCCCTTCCATGGCCAGCAGGCGTACGATGCTCGCCGCCCGTGCCGACGACAGCTCCCAGTTGGTCGGGTATTGTGCAGTGCGGATTGGCAGGTTGTCGGTGAAGCCTTCGACATGCACCGGGTTGGCGAACGGCTTGATGATGTTGGCCACCTTCTCGATGATGGCAAACGCCTTGTCGCTGGGCATGGCATCGCCACTGCCAAACAACAGCGATGAATTCAGCTCGATCTCGATCCACAACTCGTTGCCGCGCACGGTCATCTGGTTGCTGTCGATCAGGTCGCCGAAGGCATCGCGCACGTCATCGCTGATGGTTTTCAACGGGTCGACATTGGTCGCTGCCAGGCCCGCCTCGGTCTGCTCGCTGTCTTTGACCAGCGGTTCTGCCGGGCGCACGCTCAACGGCTGCTCGTCGCCGATGGGGATCGGTTTCATGCTGCGCTCAGGGTCGTTGAACACCCCGAGCAGGGCCTGGGAAATGACCTTGTACTTGCCCTCGTTGATCGAGGAAATCGAGTACATCACCACAAAAAAGGCGAACAGCAAGGTGATGAAGTCGGCGTACGACACCAGCCAGCGTTCGTGGTTTTCGTGTTCCTCGGTATGACGACGGCGACGCATGGGTTACTCCATGAAGCCTTGCAGCTTCAACTCGATCGAGCGCGGGTTTTCACCCTCGGCAATCGACAACAAGCCTTCGAGCAGCATCTCGCGGTAGCGCGACTGGCGCATGACGTTGGCCTTGAGCTTGTTGGCGATCGGCAGCAGGATCAGGTTGGCGCTGGCCACGCCGTAGATGGTGGCGACAAAGGCCACGGCAATGCCATTACCCAGCTGTGACGGGTCGGCCAGGTTGCCCATCACGTGGATCAGGCCCATCACTGCACCGATGATGCCGATGGTCGGCGCGTAGCCGCCCATGCTCTCGAACACCTTCGCAGCCTGGATGTCACGGCTTTCCTGGGTCAGAAAATCGACTTCAAGGATACTGCGGATGGCTTCTGGCTCGGCGCCGTCCACCAGCAGCTGCAGGCCCTTGCGCGCATACGGGTCGGGCTCGGCATCGGCCACGCCTTCCAGGCCCAGCAAGCCTTCCTTGCGTGCGGTCAGGCTCCAGTTCACCACGCGGTCTATGCCACCCGCCAGGTCGACCCGCGGCGGAAACAGGATCCAGCGCAAAATCTGCAAGGCGCGCTTGAAGGAGGACAGCGGCGACTGCAACAAGGCTGCCGCCAGGGTGCCACCCAACACGATCAGCGCTGCCGGGCCGTTGACCAGGGCACCGGCATGCCCCCCCTCAAGGAAGTTGCCACCGACGATGGCGACAACGGCGAGAATCAGGCCGATCAGGCTGAGCACATCCATCAGACGCAGGCCTCCACCAGGTGCTTGCCGATTTCGTCCAGGCTGTATACCGCATCGGCCAGGTTGGCCTTGACGATGGCCATGGGCATGCCATAGATCACGCAGCTGGCTTCATCCTGCGCCCACACGGTACTGCCGCCCTGTTTGAGCAGGCGCGCACCTTCGCGGCCATCGGCGCCCATGCCGGTGAGCACCACCGACAGCACCTTGTCGCCGTATGATTTCGCGGCCGAACCGAAGGTGATGTCCACGCATGGCTTGTAGTTCAGGCGCTCGTCACCGGGCAGAATCTTCACGGTGCCACGGCCGTCGATCATCATCTGCTTGCCACCGGGGGCCAGCAGGGCCAGGCCTGGGCGCAGGACGTCGCCGTCCTCGGCTTCCTTCACGCTGATGCGGCACAGCTTGTCCAGGCGTTCGGCAAAGGCCTTGGTGAACGCCGCCGGCATGTGCTGGATCAACACGATCGGCGCCGGGAAGTTGGCCGGCAGCTGGGTCAATACCCGCTGCAGGGCCACCGGGCCGCCCGTCGAGGTGCCGATGGCCACCAGCTTGTAGGGTTTGCGCTTGGGCGCTGGCGCATGCGCCGCCGGTGCTGCTGCACGGGCAGGCGCCGCAGGGCGGGCCGGCGCCGGGTTGGCGAAACTGCTGGCGGGCGCAGGGCTGCTGGCCGGCACCGGTGCGGCGACCGGTGCCGGCCTGGCATAGCTGCCGAGGCGGCGGTTGCTGCGCGAAAGGGTGTGCACCTTCTCGCACAGCATCTGCTTGACCTTGTCGGGGTTGCGCGAAATGTCCTCGAAGTTTTTCGGCAGGTAATCCACCGCGCCGGCATCCAGCGCGTCGAGGGTGACGCGCGCCCCTTCGTGGGTCAGCGAGGAGAACATCAACACCGGCGTCGGGCAGCGCTGCATGATGTGCCGCACTGCGGTGATGCCGTCCATCATGGGCATTTCGTAGTCCATGGTGATGACATCAGGCTTGAGCGCCAGCGCCTGGTCGATTGCTTCCTTGCCATTGGTCGCGGTACCCACTACCTGGATCGTCGGATCCGCCGAGAGGATTTCCGAGACGCGGCGGCGGAAAAAACCGGAATCATCCACCACCAGGACCTTGACTGCCATAAACACTCCATTAGGCGGCGCCACCCGCCAGGGTGCGCCACCGAAATCAAATACGCCGCGCGGCGTAACGCTTGAGCATGCTCGGGACGTCGAGAATCAACGCGATGCGACCGTCACCGGTGATGGTGGCCCCGGACATGCCCGGGGTGCCCTGCAACATCTTGCCTAGCGGCTTGATTACCACTTCTTCCTGGCCAACCAGTTGATCGACGACAAAGCCGATGCGCTGCGTGCCGACCGACAGGATCACCACGTGGCCCTCGTGCTGCTCTTCGTGCACCTGGCCCTGTACCAGCCAGCGCTTGAGGTAGAACAGCGGCAGCGCCTTGTCGCGCACGATCACCACTTCCTGGCCGTCGACCACGTTGGTGCGCGACAGGTCGAGGTGGAAGATCTCGTTGACGTTGACCAGCGGGAAGGCAAACGCCTGGTTGCCCAGCATCACCATCAGGGTGGGCATGATCGCCAGGGTCAGCGGCACCTTGATGACGATCTTCGAGCCCTGGCCCTTGGCCGAGTAGATGTTGATCGAACCGTTGAGCTGGGAAATCTTGGTTTTCACCACGTCCATGCCCACGCCACGGCCAGACACATCGGAAATCTCGGTCTTGGTCGAGAAGCCCGGTGCGAAGATCAGGTTGTAGCAGTCCGACTCGCTCAGGCGCTCAGCGGCATCCTTGTCCATCAGGCCTTTTTCCACGGCCTTGGCGCGCAGGATGTTCGGGTCCATGCCCTTGCCGTCGTCAGAGATCGACAGCAGGATGTGGTCACCTTCCTGTTCGGCCGACAGCACCACACGGCCGGTGCGGGCCTTGCCAGAGGCTTCACGCTCATCGGGCATCTCGACACCATGGTCGACGGCGTTGCGCACCAGGTGCACCAACGGGTCGGCCAGGGCCTCGACCAGGTTCTTGTCCAGGTCGGTCTCTTCGCCGACCAGCTCCAGGTTGATCTCTTTCTTCAACTGGCGGGCAAGGTCGCGTACCAGGCGCGGGAAGCGGCCGAACACTTTCTTGATCGGCTGCATGCGGGTTTTCATCACCGCCGTCTGCAGGTCGGCCGTGACCACGTCGAGGTTGGACACGGCCTTGGACATGGCCTCGTCGCCGCTGTTCAGGCCCAGACGCACCAGGCGGTTACGCACCAGCACCAGTTCGCCGACCATGTTCATGATTTCGTCCAGGCGCGCGGTGTCGACGCGAACGGTGGTTTCCGCTTCGCTGACGGCATGCTTCTCTGCAGCCGGCGCCGGCGCACGGGGGGCCGGCGCAGGCTTGCTGGCGGCCGCAGGCACCGGGGCAGCAGCGGCTGGCCTGGCCACTGGCTGGCTGTCGGCCTTGGCCTGGGCAGGCGCTTGCGCCTTGGCGACAGCCGGGGCCTCGACCGCAGCAACGTCACCACCAAACTTGCCTTTGCCGTGCAACTGGTCCAGCAGGGCCTCGAACTCGTGCTCGCTGATTTCGTCACTGGCAGCGCTGTGGTCAACCGCGACCGGCGCTGGCGCTTTGGCAGCAGGCAAGACGTCGGCCTGGAAAGTGCCCTTGCCATGCAACTGGTCGAGCAACGATTCGAATTCTTCGTCGGTAATTTCGTCGCTTGCCGCGTCTGCAGGCAAGGCGGCCGGTTGCACCACGACGTCGACACTGAACTGGCCTTTGCCGTGCAACTGGTCGAGCAGCGACTCGAACTCGGCATCCGTGATTTCGTCACCTTCGCCGCTGACAGCCTCGCCCTGCATCTGCTCGTCGACCGCAGCTTGCGCCTTGACCGCATCGAGCGAATCGAGCAGCTGTTCAAACTCGCTGTCGGTAATGTCCTGGTCATCGGCAGGGGCCGTGGCCGCAACAGGCGCCTCGGCTGACGGTGCCGGTGCCGCAGGCGCTTGGGCAACCTCGGCGCCACCGGGTTCGGCCAGGCGCGACAGGGCCGCCAGCAGCTCGGGGGTGGCCGGTGTCACCTCTGCACGCTCGCGTACCTGGCTAAACATACTGTTGACCGTATCCAGTGCTGCCAGCACCACGTCCATCAGTTCCGCATCGACCCGGCGCTCACCTTTGCGCAGGATGTCGAACACGTTCTCGGCAATATGGCAGCACTCCACCAGCTCGTTCAGCTGAAGGAAGCCGGCGCCCCCTTTTACAGTGTGGAAACCGCGAAAGATCGCATTGAGCAGGTCGGCATCGTCAGGTCGGCTTTCCAGCTCGACCAGTTGCTCGGACAGTTGCTCAAGAATTTCGCCGGCTTCTACCAGGAAATCCTGGAGGATTTCTTCATCGGCGCCGAAGCTCATCAAACGTGCTCCTTAAAAACCCAGGCTGGACAGCAAATCATCGACATCGTCCTGACCGGACACAACGTCTTCACGCTTATCGGCATGAATCTGCGGACCTTCACCCCGAGTCGGATGTTTTTCTGCATCTTTTTCTGCGCGCAGTTGATCGTGGTCATGCTGGATACCGGCAAAGCGGTCGACCTGGCTGGCCATCAGCACCAGTTTGAGCAGGTTGCTTTCCACCTCGGTCACCAGGCTGGTGACGCGCTTGATCACCTGGCCGGTCAGGTCCTGATAGTCCTGAGCCAGCAGAATATCGTTGAGATGGCCGGCAACCTTGCGGTTACCTTCAGCGCTGTGCGTCAGGAAACTGTCGACGCGCTTGACCAGCTCGCGGAACTCTGGCGCCGCCACCTCGCGGCGCATGAAGCGCTGCCAGTCGGTACTCAGGGCCTTGGCTTCGCTGGACAGGTCGTTGAGCACCGGGGTGCTTTCTTCGACCAGGTCCATGGTGCGGTTGGCCGCCCCTTCGGTCAGCTTGACCACGTACGACAGGCGCTCGGTAGCGTCGGTAATCTGCGACACCTCCTCGGCCTGTGGCATGGTCGGGTCGATCTGGAAACTGACGATAGCGCTGTGCAACTCGCGGGTGAGCTTGCCGACTTCCTGATACAGGCCACGGTCGCGGGTCTGGTTCAGCTCGTGAATCAGCTGTACCGCCTCGCCGAAACGACCCCGCTCCAGGCTTTCGACCAACTCCTGGGCATGTTTCTTCAGGGTCGATTCGAACTCGCCCAATGACGTTTGTGATGAATCCATGGCGCGCCCCCTGACGTGACTCAGCCGTTGACGCGTTCGAAGATCTTCTCGATCTTTTCTTTGAGCACCTGGGCGGTGAACGGCTTGACCACATAGCCATTGACGCCGGCCTGGGCCGCTTCGATGATCTGGTCGCGCTTGGCTTCAGCGGTCACCATCAGCACAGGCAAGTGCTTCAGATGCTCGTCGGCACGCACTTTGCGCAGCAGGTCGATGCCGGACATGCCGGGCATGTTCCAGTCGGTCACCAGGAAGTCGTAGGCGCCCCTTTGCAGCATCGGCAGCGCCGTGGTGCCATCGTCGGCTTCTTCGGTGTTGGTGAAGCCCAGGTCACGCAACAGGTTCTTGATGATCCGCCGCATCGTCGAAAAGTCGTCAACGATGAGGATTTTCATGTTCTTGTCCAATTAGACCTCCAAGCAGTCTCAAACGCGCCCGGTCTACCGGGCACGCACTCATTCAATTCGGTACAACGTGGATAACGCACGTGGAAAACGACTGCAACGACACCGGGCTCAACGTGCCCGCCATTCCCCCAGGCGGCTACGCAGGCGCGCGGCACACTGGCTGTGCAACTGGCTGACCCGCGACTCGCTGACCCCAAGCACCTCGCCGATTTCCTTGAGGTTCAGCTCTTCGTCGTAGTACAGCGCCAGCACCAGGCGCTCGCGCTCCGGCAGGTTGGCAATGGCCTCGGTCAGGGCAGCCTGGAAGCGTTCGTCCTCCAGGCCACGCGCAGGTTCGACATGGCCACTGGCGCCATCCTCGTGCAGCCCTTCGTGCTCGCCGTCCTGCAACAGGTCGTCAAAGCTGAACAGGCGGCTGCCCAGGGTATCGTTCAAGATCCCGTAGTAATCATCGAGACTCAATTGGAGTTCGGCAGCAACTTCATGATCTTTAGCGTCGCGGCCGGTTCTGGCTTCAACGGCACGCATCGCGTCACTGACCATGCGGGTGTTGCGGTGCACCGAACGCGGTGCCCAGTCGCCCTTGCGCACCTCGTCCAGCATGGCCCCGCGGATACGGATGCCGGCATAGGTTTCAAAGCTGGCGCCTTTGCTGGCGTCATACTTGTTGGCCACTTCAAGCAGGCCGATCATGCCGGCCTGGATCAGGTCCTCGACCTGCACGTTGGCCGGCAACCGCGCCAACAGGTGGTAGGCAATGCGCTTGACCAGCGGGGCGTAGCGTTCGATCAGCTCGTACTGGGCGTCTTTCGCTGCCCGGCTGTACATCTTGAAGCCGCTGGCGCTCATAGCACGGGGCCCGCGCTGGTGGGTTGCACCAGGCGCTCGACAAAGAACTCCAGGTGGCCGCGCGGATTGGCCGGCAGTGGCCAGCTGTCAACCTTCTGGGCAATCGCCTTGAAGGCCAGCGCGCACTTGGAACGCGGGAAGGCTTCGTAGACGGCGCGCTGCTTCTGCACCGCCTTGCGCACGCACTCGTCGTACGGCACCGCGCCTACGTACTGCAGGGCCACGTCGAGGAAGCGGTCGGTGACCTTGGTCAGCTTGGCGAACAGGTTGCGCCCTTCCTGCGGGCTTTGCGCCATGTTGGCCAGCACGCGGAAACGATTCATCCCGTAGTCGCGGTTGAGCAGTTTGATCAGGGCGTAGGCATCGGTGATCGAGGTGGGCTCGTCGCAGACCACCAGCAGCACTTCCTGGGCGGCGCGCACGAAGCTGACCACCGACTCACCAATCCCCGCCGCAGTGTCGATCACCAGCACGTCGAGGTTGTCGCCAACTTCACTGAATGCCTGGATCAGCCCGGCATGCTGGGCCGGGGCCAGGTGCACCATGCTCTGGGTGCCCGAGGCCGCGGGGACGATGCGCACGCCGCCAGGGCCTTGCAACATCACGTCACGCAGCTCGCAGCGCCCTTCGATGACATCGGCCAGGGTACGTTTGGGGGTAAGGCCCAGTAAAACGTCGACGTTGGCCAGGCCCAGGTCCGCGTCAAGCAGCATGACCCTGCGGCCGAGTTCGGCCAGCGCCAGGGACAAGTTCACTGAAACGTTAGTCTTGCCGACGCCACCTTTGCCACCGGTCACGGCGATCACCTGTACGGGATGCATGCTACCCATGTCTGTTCTTTACCTTGTCTCGCTGGGACTCAGGCCACACGTGGGGCAATTCTGCGTACCCCTTGGCATAGCTACTTTGCACACGCTTCATGCTCAACCCGCCCGCCGGGGGTTGTGATAGAGATCAGCGAACATGTCGGCCATGGCCTCTTCGCTGGGCTCGTCCTGCTGCTGCACATTGACCGCACGGGAGACCAGCTGGTGGCCGCGCGGCAGGTGCAGGTCGTCCGGGATGCGCGGGCCATCGGTCAGATAGGCCACGGGCAGTTCATGACTGATGGCAAGGCTCAACACATCGCCAAGGCTTGCCGTTTCATCCAGCTTGGTCAGGATACAACCGGCCAGGCCACAGCGCTTGTAGCTGTGGTAGGCGGCGGTCAGTACCTGCTTCTGGCTGGTGGTGGCCAGCACCAGGTAATTCTTCGCGGCAATGCCACGCCCGGCCAGGGTTTCCAGCTGCATGCGCAGTGCCGGATCGCTGGCCTGCAGGCCGGCGGTATCAATCAGCACGACGCGCTTGCGCAACAGCGGTTCCAGCGCCGCAGCCAACGACTGGCCCGGGTCGACATAGGTCACTGGCACGTTGAGGATGCGGCCCAAGGTCTTGAGCTGCTCCTGGGCGCCGATACGGAAGCTGTCCATGCTCACCAGCGCCAGGTTCTGCGCGCCGTACTTGAGCACGTAGCGGGCCGCCAGCTTGGCCAGGGTGGTGGTCTTGCCCATGCCGGCCGGGCCAACCATGGCAATCACCCCACCCTCTTCGATCGGCTCGATTTCAGGAATGTCGATCATCCGCGCCAGGTGCGCCAGCAGCATGCGCCAAGCCTGGCGAGGCTCTTCGATCTCGGTGGTCAGGTCCAGCAACTCACGGGCGATCGGCCCGGACAGGCCAATGCGCTGCAAGCGGCGCCAGAGGTTGGCCTGCTGTGGCTTGCTGCCCTGCAGCTGGCTCCAGGCCAGCGAACCGAGCTGCACTTCCAGCAGCTCGCGCAGGCCCGACAGCTCGGAGCGCATGGCATCGAACAGGCGCGGGTCGACCGGTGCAGCAGCAGGCGCAGCGGCAGCCTCAGGGGCATCGACGTGCGGCTCGATCAACGGCTCGGCGGCCGTCAGCGACTGCCCGGCAAACAATTGGCGGTTGTTGTCGCTGCTGTCCTGGCGGTGGTCCAGCTCGGCCTGGGCAGTGGCGATGCGCGTATGGGTCTTGCGCAGCTCTTCTTCCAGCTCGGCGTTGGGCACGCGCGGAGCCAGGGCGGACAACTTATAGTCCAGCGCGGCCGTCAGTTCGACACCACCGGCAATGCGGCGGTTGCCAATGATCGCGGCATCGGCGCCCAGCTCGTCACGGACCAGTTTCATGGCCTGACGCATATCGGCGGCGAAAAATCGCTTAACTTGCATTATCCACTACCTCAGCCGTTAGGGCCCACGGTGGCAACGATGGTGACTTGCTTGTTGTCCGGTATTTCCTGATACGCCAGAACATGCAAATTCGGTACAGCCAGGCGACCGAAACGCGACAGCATGGCGCGGATCGGGCCGGCGACCAGCAGGATGGCCGGCTGGCCCTGCATTTCCTGGCGCTGGGCCGCTTCGATCAGCGAACGTTGCAGCTTCTCGGCCATGCTCGGTTCCAGAAGAACACCATCTTCCTGACCCTGCCCGGCCCTTTGCAGACTATTGAGCAAAATCTGTTCCAACCTTGGTTCCAGGGTAATCACTGGCAGCTCCGACTCAACGCCGACAATGCTTTGCACGATGGCGCGACACAATCCGACGCGCACCACCGCCACCAGCGCGGCGGTATCTTGACTCTTGCCGGCGTTGTTCGCGATGGCTTCGGCAATACTGCGAATATCGCGCACCGGCACCTGTTCCGACAACAGCGCTTGCAGCACCTTGAGCAGGCCCGACAAGGAAATGACACCCGGCACCAGCTCTTCTGCCAGTTTAGGCGATGCCTTGGACAGTACCTGCAACAGTTGCTGCACCTCTTCGTGGCCGATCAGCTCGTGGCAGTGCTTCTGCAGGATCTGGTTGAGGTGGGTGGCCACCACGGTGCTTGCGTCGACCACGGTGTAGCCCAGCGACTGCGCCTGGGACCGCTGGCCGACGTCGATCCACACAGCCTCCAGGCCAAACGCCGGGTCACGCGCGGCAATGCCGTTGAGGGTACCGAACACTTGCCCAGGGTTGATCGCCAGCTCCCGGTCGGGGTAGATCTCCGCTTCTGCCAGGATCACCCCCATCAGGGTCAGGCGATAGGCGCTGGGCTGCAGGTCGAGGTTATCGCGAATGTGCACGGTGGGCATGAGGAAACCCAGGTCCTGGGACAGCTTCTTGCGCACCCCCTTGATCCGCGCCAGCAACTGGCCGCCCTGGTTGCGATCGACCAGCGGGATCAGGCGGTAGCCGACTTCCAGGCCGATCATGTCGATGGGCGTGACGTCGTCCCAGCCCAGCTCCTTGGTATCCAGCGCGCGCTGCGGCGAGGGCAGCAGGTCTTGCTGGCGCTGCGCCTCCTGCTGCGCGTCCAGCTTGGCCTTGTGCTGCTTCTTCCACACCAGGTAGGCGCCGCCACAGGCCAGCAGGCCAAGGCTGAGGAAGGCCACGTGGGGCATGCCCGGCACCAGCCCCATCACGATCATCAGCGCGCCGGACACCGCCAGGGCCTTGGGCGAATCGAACATCTGCCGGTTGATCAGCTTGCCCATGTCCTCGGAGCCCGAGGCGCGGGTAACCATGATCGCGGCGGCGGTGGACAGCAGCAGTGATGGCAATTGCGCCACCAAACCGTCACCGATGGTCAGCAAGGCGTACACCTTGCCGGCATCGCCGAAGGTCATGCCGTGTTGCAGCATGCCGATCAGCATGCCACCGATCAGGTTGATGAACAGGATCAGCAGGCCGGCGATGGCGTCACCGCGCACGAACTTGCTGGCACCGTCCATCGAGCCGTAGAACTCGGCCTCTTGCGCCACCTCGGCACGGCGGTGCTTGGCCTGGGCCTGGTCGATCAGGCCGGCGTTGAGGTCGGCGTCGATGGCCATCTGCTTGCCGGGCATGGCGTCGAGGGTGAAACGCGCGCTCACCTCCGAAATACGCCCGGCACCCTTGGTCACCACCACGAAGTTGATGATCATGAGGATGGCAAACACCACGCCACCGACCACGTAGTTGCCGCCGATCACCACCTCGCCGAAGGCCTGGATCACCTTGCCGGCAGCGCCGTGGCCCTCCTGGCCATGCAGCATGACCACACGGGTGGACGCCACGTTCAGGGCCAGGCGCAGCAGCGTAGCCACCAGCAGGATGGTGGGGAAGGCGGCAAAGTCCAACGGGCGCAGGGCGTACACGCAGACCAGCAGCACGACGATCGACAGGGCGATGTTGAAGGTGAAGAACACGTCGAGCAGGAACGGCGGTATCGGCAACATCATCATTGCCAACATCACCAGCAGTAGCAGCGGCACGCCCAGGTTGCCCCGACCGAGACCGGCCAGGTTGTTGCGGGCGTTGCTGATTAACTGAGTGCGATCCACCGCGAGTCCTCTTGATGCAAAACTTTGACGCCCAGGGGGCGCCTGGGCGTGGCTTTGCAAGAAGCCTTCCAACTTTGCACGGCAAGTGTTCGCCTTAAGATTTTTTGCGCCTGTGAGACCGAGCGCCGCCCGCGCGGCGCATCGCGAGCTGCGCTCGCTCCTACATTTGTTTCGGGCCAATTATGCCTGGGGAATTTGCGCGCGGACGCCTTGATGCATGGCGAAAATATTGCGTCGTACCAACGAGGCGGTCGCGCGCGCCTGCCACAGGATTGACTGGCCCGAAACAAACGTAGGAGCGAGCGCAGCTCGCGATGCGCCGCGCGGGCGGCGCTCGATTTACGCCCCGACGTAAAACCCGAGGCGAACACATCAACTGTCGCGGCGCAGGTCCGGCGGGATCGGCAGGTCTTCTTTCAACGGCTCTGGCCGCTTGCCCCTGCCTGCGCGGTACTGGCGGATCTGGAACACATAGGCCAGCACCTGCGCCACGGCCAGGTACAGGCCGGCGGGGATTTCCTGCTCTGGCTCGGTGGAGTAGTAGATCGCCCGTGCCAGCGCCGGCGATTCAAGAATCTGGATCTTGTGCTCCACACCAATCTCACGAATCTTCAAGGCCATGAAGTCGGTGCCCTTGGCCAGCAACAAGGGTGCTGCCCCGCCCTTCTCCGGGTCATACTGCAGGGCCACCGCATAGTGCGTCGGGTTGGTAATGATCACATCAGCCTGCGGCACCGCCGCCATCATGCGCCGCTGCGACATCTCGCGCTGCAGTTGGCGAATGCGTTGCTTGACCTCCGGCTTGCCCTCGCTGTCCTTGTACTCGTCGCGCACTTCCTGCTTGGTCATCTTCATTTTCTTGTGCGTCTGGTACAGCTGGAACGGCACGTCCGCCGCGGCAATCAGCAACAGCCCGACCGACATCCACAAGGCACTCCAACCCACCACCTGCAGGCTGTGGATGATCGCCTGCTCCATCGGCTCATTGGCAATCGACAGCAAGGCCTGGCGGTCGTTGGACAGCACCACCACCGCGACTATCAAGATCACGAAGAACTTGGCCAGCGCCTTGAGCAGCTCGGTCAGGCTATTCATCGAGAACATGCGCTTGATCCCCGATAACGGGTTCATGCGGCTGAATTTTGGCTGCAGCAAGCTGCCAGAGAACAGGAAGCCGCTGAGGGCAATAGGTGCCACGAAGGAAATCACGAACAGCAGGATCAGCACCGGCTGCACCGCCCATATCGCCATCTTGCCCGAGGCCAGCAGGAAGGCGCCCATGGCCCGCTCGTCGACAATGATGTCGCGGGTCAGGCTGAAGTTCATGCGCATGATGCTCAGCAACGTCTCGGCCATATGACCGCCGAATGCCAGCAGGCCGCCGGCGCCAGCCAGGGTCACCGCCACCGTATTCAGCTCCTTGGAGCGGGCGATCTCGCCTTTTTCGCGGGCATCGCGCTTGCGCTTGTCGGTGGGGTCTTCTGTCTTGTCCTGACCGCTCTCGCTTTCTGCCATGCTCAGCGCGCCCTCGCCAGTTCACGCAGCCATTGCAGCGCTTCACTGGCCAATGCCTGGTAGTGAGACAGCACATCGGCCAGGCCGACCCAGAAAATGAACATGCCCATGACCAGGGTCAGCGGAAAGCCAATGGAGAAGATGTTCAACTGCGGCGCGGCGCGGGTCATCACGCCGAAGGCAATGTTCACCACCAGCAACGCAGCAATCACCGGCAGAATCAGCAACAGCCCAGCCGCAAAGACCCAGCCCAGCCGCCCGGCCAGCTCCCAGAACTGGTTGACCACCAGCGCATTGCCCACCGGCAAGGTGGTAAAGCTTTCGGTCAGCACTTCGAACACCACCAGGTGGCCGTTCATCAACAGGAACAGCACGCTCACCAGCATGGTCATGAACTGGCTGATCACGGTGACGTTCACGCCGTTGGCGGGGTCGACCATCGAGGCGAACGCCATACCCATCTGCACCGCGACGATCTGCCCGGCAATCACGAAAGCCTGGAACAGCAACTGCAAGGCCAGGCCGAACAGCGCGCCGACAATGATCTGTTCGGCGCACAGCAACAGGCCACGCAAGCTTAGCGGGTCGAATTCGGGCAACGGTGGCAGCGCCGGCACTATCACCACGGTAATGGCCACCGCCACGTACAGGCGCACCCGCGCCGGCAGCATGCGGGTGCCAAGGATCGGCATGGTCATCAGCACCGCAGTCACCCTGAACAACGGCAGGATGAAGGTGGCGACCCAGGTGCCGATCTGCGTGTCGGTCAGCTCCAGCATATCCGCGTCAACCGATGAGCTGGGGGATGTTGGTGTAAAGGGTGGTGATGTACTCCATGAACTTCTGCACCAGCCAGGGCCCGGCCACGATCAGGGTAATCAGCATGACCAGCAGGCGCGGCAAAAAGCTCAGGGTTTGTTCGTTGATCTGCGTGGCGGCCTGGAACATCGCCACCACCAGGCCCACCAGCAGGCTCGGCACCACCAGCACGGCGACCATCAGGGTGGTCAGCCACAGGGCGTCACGGAACAGGTCGACAGCGACTTCAGGTGTCATCGGCGGCTCTCCTTGACGGCGTCAAACGCCGCCGAAACTGCTGGCCAAGGTGCCCATGATCAGCGCCCAACCATCCACCAGCACGAACAGCATGATCTTGAACGGCAGCGAGATGATCAGCGGCGACAGCATCATCATACCCATGGCCATCAGCACACTGGCCACCACCATGTCGATGATCAGGAACGGGATGAAGATCATGAAGCCGATCTGGAACGCGGTTTTCAGCTCGGAGGTAACGAATGCCGGCACCAGAATCGTCAGCGGGACCTGGTCGGGGCCGGCGATGTCGGTGCGCTTGGACAGGCGCATGAACAAGTCGAGGTCGCTTTGCCGGGTTTGCGCCAGCATGAAGTCCTTGAGCGGCACCTGGGCCTTGTCGATGGCCTGCTGGGCGGTCATCTGCTCCTTGAGGTACGGCTGCAGGGCGTCCTGGTTCACCCGGTCGAACACCGGTGCCATGATGAACATGGTCAGGAACAGCGCCATGCCGGTCAGGATCTGGTTCGACGGCGTCTGCTGCAGGCCCAGGGCCTGACGCAGGATCGAGAACACGATGATGATGCGGGTAAAGCTGGTCATCAGGATGACGAACGCCGGGATGAAGCTGAGCGCCGTCATGATCAGCAGAATCTGCAGGCTGACCGAATACTCCTGCTGCCCGTCCGCCCCGTTGGACAGGGTAATGGCCGGGATCGACAACGGGTCGGCGGCCAGGGCGAGCGGCGCAGCCAGCAGCAGCGCCACACCCAATAAAGAGTTCAACAACGTACGCAGCGGGCCGCTCATCACAACTTGTCCTTAGAGTCCTTGCCCATCAGCTCCATCAGCCGCTGGGCAAATTCCGGCGTTGCCTGACGTGCGCCAGCCGGCACTTCCACAGGTTCGGCCAGCACATGCAAGGCCTCGATGCTACCGGGGGTGTGGCCAATCAGGATCTGCTCCTTGCCCACCTGCACCAGCAGCAGGCGGTCACGCGGGCCGATGGCCCGGCTGCCGACGATCTCGATCACCTGCCCGCCCTTCACCGCCGTGCTCTGCATACGCCGCAGCACCCAGGCCAGGAAGAAAATCAGGCCCACCACCAGCAGCAGGCCGAAGACCATCTGCGCCAACTGGCCGCCAAGGCTGCCAGGCGCCGTCGCCGGGGTCGCCGCGGGCGTGGCCACGGCCAGGCACGCCTGGCTGGCCAGCAGCGCAGCGAACGCCGCAATGGCGCGCATCGTGCCCTTCACTCAGCGCAGCTTCTTGATACGTTCGCTGGGGCTGATCACGTCGGTCAGGCGAATGCCGAACTTCTCGTTGACCACCACCACTTCGCCATGGGCGATCAGCGTGCCGTTGACCAGCACGTCGAGCGGCTCGCCGGCCAGGCGGTCAAGCTCGATCACCGAGCCCTGGTTGAGCTGCAGCAGGTTGCGGATGTTGATTTCAGTGCTGCCCACTTCCATGGATATATTCACCGGAATGTCCAGGATCACGTCCAGGTTCGGGCCTTCGAGGCTGACGTTTTCGTTCGGCTTGGGCGAGCTGGCGAACTCTTCCATCGGCATGCGGCCGGGGCCGCCGCTGCTGCCGGTATCACCGCCCAGCAGCGCATCGATGTCGTCCTGCCCGGCCGAGCCGGTTTCTTCCAGGGCCGCAGCCCACTCATCGGCCAGCGCCTGGTCCTCTGCGGAGGTGATCTCGTTTTCGTTAGCCATGGTTTCCTCGACAGGCATTCAATTCGTTAGGAGCGACCGGCACGCCGTCAGCGGCGTTCGATCGGGTCGATGATCTGCAGGGCCAGGTTGCCCTTGTGCGAACCCAGGCGCGCCTTGAACGACGGCACGCCGTTGGCGCGCAGCACCAGGTGCTCGGGCAGCTCCACCGGGATCACGTCGCCAGGCTGCATGTGCAGGATGTCGCGCAGCTTCAGCTGGCGGCGGGCGACCGTGGCGGTCAGCGGCACGGCCACATCCAGCACGTCCTCGCGCAGGGCCTTGACCCAGCGCTCGTCCTGGTCGTCGAGGTCGGACTGGAAGCCGGCATCGAGCATTTCCCGCACCGGCTCGATCATCGAGTACGGCATGGTCACGTGCAGGTCGCCGCCACCGCCGTCCAGCTCGATGTGGAAGGTGGACACCACCACCGCCTCGCTGGGGCCGACAATGTTGGCCATGGCCGGGTTGACCTCAGAGTTCATGTACTCGAAGGTGACCGGCATGATCGCCTGCCAGGCTTCCTTGAGGTCGACGAAACACTGGTCCAGCACCATGCGCACCACGCGCAATTCGGTAGGGGTGAATTCGCGGCCTTCGATCTTGGCATGGCGGCCATCGCCACCGAAGAAGTTGTCCACCAGCTTGAACACCAGCTTGGCGTCGAGGATGAACAGCGAGGTGCCGCGCAGCGGCTTGATCTTGACCAGGTTGAGGCTGGTCGGCACGTACAGCGAGTGCACGTATTCGCCGAACTTCATCACCTGCACGCCACCCACGGCCACGTCGGCAGAACGGCGCAGCAGGTTGAACATGCTGATACGGGTATAACGGGCGAAGCGCTCGTTGATCATTTCCAGGGTCGGCATGCGACCCCGCACGATACGGTCCTGGCTGGTCAGGTCGTAGCTTTTGATACTGCCAGGCTCGGATGCGCTTTCGGTCTGCACCAGCCCGTCGTCGACGCCGTGCAACAGGGCATCGATTTCATCCTGGGACAGCAGGTCCTGTACGGCCATTGCGGACTCCTACTGCAATACGAAATTGGTGAACAGCAACTGGTCGATGACCGGCTTGCCGACTTCCTTCTGCGCCACTTCCTGGACCACTGCTGTAGCCTTCTGGCGCAACATCTCCTGCCCGACCGGGCTGCTCGCCAGGGTGTCGAAGCCCTGCCCGGAGAACATCATCACCAGGTTGTTGCGGATCACCGGCATGTGCACCTTGAGGGCATCCAGGTCGGCCTGGTTACGCGCCAGCATGGTGATGCTCAGTTGCATGTAGCGCTGGCGGCCGTTCTGGTTGAAATTCACCACGAATGCCGGGGTCAGCGCCTCGTAGATCGCCGCAGCCTTGGCGTTGCTGGCCGAAGGCTCGGCGGCCGGGGCCGACTCGCTCTTGTGCATGATGAACCAGGTAGCGCCCACCGAAAGGCCGATCGCCAGCAACAGGCCTACGACGGCCAGCAGGATCAGCTTGAGTTTGCCTTTAGTGGCGGGGTCTTTGACTGCTTCGCTATTCGCCATGCCAATAATCCGTCGTCCATCGGGGGTTCAGAGGTGGATGGCTTGGCTTGAGCAAGTGTTATGCCAGAATGGGCCTGGACAGCCTGTACCGGCCTCTTCGCAGCACAAGGCTGCTCCTACAGGGATCGCATTTCCCTGTAGGAGCAGCCTTGTGCTGCGAAGAGGCCGGCGCAGGCGAATGCGTTTCAGGCGTAGTAATCAACCGCACTGTCGCCAACAACCACCTGCTGCTCCACAGGACGGGCGCTTTCGGCTGGCTCAACGCCGCCCTGCTCCGCCTGCCGCGCCGCCACCCCGGACAGGTTGCTGCCCTGCGCCTGCCCCTGCTGCTGTTGCCCGCGCGACTGGTCGGCCACGTTGACATCCGGCTGGGCCAGCCCCTGCTGGGCGAACAGTTCGCGCAGGCGGTGCACCTGGCTGTCGAGGGCATCACGCACACCGGCGTGGCCGCTGATGAAGGTGACCTGGGTGGACTGGTCCGTCGCTACATTGACGCGAATGTCCAACCGACCCAGCTCGGCCGGCTCCAGCTGGATATCCGCCGACTTGAGGTTCTGGCTGGACAGGTACATGACCCGGTTGACCAAGCCCTCGGCCCAGGCCCCCTGGTTCATCGGCAATGGCTGGTGCAGCGGGCCGGCATTGGCCGGCACGGCGTTGGCGCTCTTGGCCGTGGCAGCCTGGGTCAGGCTGGCCAGGCGGTTGGCGAAATCATCGATGCGGGTGTCGCTACTGGCGCTTTTGGTGTCTTTCAGGCCATCCTCAAGCAAGGCAGCGAAGGCCTTGTCACCCGGCTCGCCCGATTCACCCTCGGTATGTTCCACCAGGTTCGCCAAGGTATTGACGGCTGCCTGCCCCTCTTCACCCAGGGCCCGGGACGGATCCAGAGCATGTGCCGAGGTACCACCCTTGGCCTGGGCGCTGTGCTCCAGTGCCAGGCGCAAGGTGGGCAGGTTGGCCAACGGGTCGGCATCGGGGTCGAAGGCTTCTTCGGCAGAGGGCGCTTCAGGCAGCGCCTCCATCTGCGCCGTGGCGGCCTGCAGCACCGGCGCAACGGCCTCGGCCTGGGCCTGGATCAGTTGCGCGCCGGGCTGGGCATCGGTGACCTGGCCGGCCACCAGGCTGGCATCACGCAGCCCGGTATCGGCTTGGGCGGCGTCGTCAGCTGGCAACTTGTTGCCGTCATCGGCAACCGCGGTTTTGTCGGCGGCATCTTTCTTGCCACCCGCTGGCGCCTCAGGTTTGTCCTTAGGTGTGGCCTGGGCGACCTTGTCATCCTGCCCGGCGGCCTTGTCACGCCCCTGCCTGGCCATCACCTGGCCAAAGGCGTCGCCCTTGTCACCTAACGCCTGCAGCGGTTTATCCGCCTGGGCGGTGGCCGAACGCGAGGTGCTTGCAATGGCGTTGGCTTGCAACAAAGGGTTGGGTGCGACAGGCATTGAGCGGTCTCCGCGCCAGAAACAAAAAGATCATTCGGCCAGAGACAGGCAAGACTCGCGCCAACTCACACTTCAGCCTGCAGAAATACGCCGCTGCTCACCGCGATAGAAGTGCTGCACCTCGACATATTCAAGGTCGATGCGGTTGATCAGGTCTTCGATGCCATACAGCGGGGGCCGCCGCGCGCGCTCTTCCAGCTGCTGACACAGGCCAGCCAGGGCCACCGCGCCCATGTTGCTGCTGCTGCCCTTGAAACTGTGGGCGGCCGCACCGAGCTCCTCGGCGCTTCTGGCCGCGTGCAGCTGGCTCAGGCGGCGTTCGGAGTCGTCGAGAAAGGTTTGTACCAACTGCAGGTAGCCATCCTCCATGACTTCACGCAGGTCACTGAGGACCTTGTGGTCAATATGCATGTCAGTCACTTGTTCACTCCTTGATCAAGCCAGATTATGCCCGAGCCAACCTGTGGCTCACCATTCGAACTCTACATGTGCGCAACGCCCGCCCTCGCTCCAGCGGCTATTGCTGGCCAGCCGCTGAACCAGGTGCAGGCCACGCCCGCTCAGGCCCTGCGCCAGCGAAGGCCGCGACAGCACACGCTGCACATCGAACCCGGCGCCGCTGTCGAGGACCTCGACCATCAGACGCCCGCCATCGGCGTGCGGTTCAACCGTAAAGTCGATGCGCACGAAACCGTCGGTCACCACACCCAGACGTCGGGCGCGCTCCTGGTAATAATCGGCAAACCCCTGCACATCGCGTTTGAGCCGCGAGTCCAGGCCCAGCACCCCATGTTCCAGCGCATTGGAATACAGCTCGCTCAGTACTGCGTGCAGGCTGCCGGTACGCGCGCGCAGGCCGTGTATTTCTTGCAGCAACTGCACCAGGTACGGCACCGGGTTGAAACGCTTGAGGCTCTCGCCACGTACCTCGAACCGCAGCGACCAGTCCAGCGGGCTGGAGCGGCCGCTATCAGAGTAGATCATCGGCGCCGGCACCCGCTCCTCGGCGCTGAACATGCGAATGTCGCACAGGCTGATGTCATCACGCGGGTGCCCGCCAAAACGCTCCAGCGCCTGCATCACTTCGTCGAACAGCCGCGCTGGGTCGCGATTGTTGGCCAACACCGTACGCAGGCGCTGCACGCCGAATAGCCGCTCCTTGTCGTCGGCAGTGTCCAGCACGCCGTCCGACAACAACAACAGGCGTTCACCTGGCGCCAACGGCAATACTTCGGTGCTGTCATCGAAACGCTCCGCCGCCAGGATACCCAGGGGCAGGTGCCGAGAGCTCAGAGATGATAGCACCTGGCCAGCAACCGACAAGCGATAACCATCGGGCATGCCGCCGTTCCACACCTCAACTGAGCCACGTTGCAAGCTGAGGTCGAGGAGCAGTGCACAACAGAACATGTCCACCGGCAGGATGCGTTTGAGCTTGGCGTTCATTTCGCGCAGGATCTGCGCCATGCCGTAGCCCTTGGCGGTCATGCCGTAAAACACCTCGGCCAAGGGCATTGCCCCCACCGCCGCCGGCAGGCCATGGCCGGTGAAATCGCCAAGCAGCACGCGCATGTCGCCGGCCGGCGTGAATGCGGCCAGCATCAGGTCGCCATTGAACAGCGCATAGGGCGATTGCAGGTAGCGGATGTTGGGGGCAGAAAGGCAGCCGGAGTGGGCCACCTTGTCAAAGACCGCCTTGGCCACCCGCTGCTCGTTGAGCAGGTGGTGGTGGTGCCGGGAAATCTGGTCGCGCTGCTCCAGCACGGTAGCCTGCAGCCGGCGCAGGCGGTCCATGGCGCGAATCTTGGCGCCGAGGATCACCGCACTGTAGGGCTTGGCCATGAAATCATCGCCCCCGGCCTCCAGGCAGCGCACCAGGCCCTCCTCCTCATTCAGCGAAGTCAGGAAAATGATCGGCACCAGCGCCTCGCCGGCCAGGGCCTTGATCTGCCGCGCCGCCTCAAAGCCATCCATCACCGGCATCAGCGCATCCAGCAGCACCAGCTGCGGGCGCCGCTCGACGAACAGCGCCACCGCCTGCTCGCCGTTTTCTGCGGTAAATACCTGATGGCCCTGGCGGCGGACGATCTGCGCCAGCAGCAGTCGGTCAGCGGCCCCGTCTTCGGCGACCAGCACGGTCAATGCCTGCTCGGCGGGCATGTCGACGCTCAACTGATGTCGAAAAGCTTTTCGAAATTGGAAATGGCGAGGATCTTGCGCACATCGGAGCTGGCATGCACCACGCGCACATCCGACTCATCGCCGCCCGCATGATCACGCAGCAACAACAGCATGCCGAGCGCGGAACTGTCGAGGTAGGTGGTGTCTTTCAGGTCAACGATCACCGAATCGGGCCGATAGGGCTGGCGTTCGTAGGCGTCACGAAATTCCTGATGCTTGCCGAAGTCGAAGCGCCCCTTGATCTTGATCGTCAGCTTTTTCCCTTCCTGCGAAAAATCAGTTTCGACTGCCATGCTAGCGATTCCTTCGATGATGGCGAATGCAACTCCATTAAGGTTTAGCAGCCGATGGCATGGGTGGCAAGCACAGGGCTCCAGCAGGCGACGCGGCCCCTGTAGGAGCAGCCTTGCGCTGCGAAGAGGCCGGTAAGGATAAAGATCATCTTCGGTTCCAATGGCCTCTTCGCAGCGCAAGGCTGCTCCTACAGGGCACGCGGTAGCCTGATGGAGGGTGCCAGACAGGATTAAAAATGGTTTTGCCGGGGCAGGCGCTGCGACAGTTCGTCCAGCAACCGCTGCTCACGCTTGTCTTCGGCGCGTCGGGCTTCGTCCATGTAGCGCTGCACCAGCTTGCGCAAACCCTCTACCCGGGCATAGGCCTGCTGCCAGGTGCCACGGGCGTTGTTGAGGTTGTTCTGGTGCCACACCAGGCTCTGGCGCTGCTGGGTCATGGCCGTTTCCAGCTGCCCCAGAAAACGCTGGTAGTTGACCAGCCAGCTGCCATTGACCCCCTGCCCGCCGCGGTTGATCCACTGCTGCTGGTAATCCTCACGAAACCGTTCGAGTTCGGCCAGCTTGGCCTGGGCCGTGGCCACCTGCTGCTGGAAATGCCCCAGGCGCTGGGCGGCCTTGCGCTCGGCCTCTTCGGCCATGTCCACAACCGGCGCCAGGCGCGCGGCGCGTCCGGGCAGCGCCATGGCCTATCAGCCCGCCGGGGGCGTGAAGATCGCCCCCAGCTGTTCGCGGCTCTGCGCCATGCCCACATTCTCATGCAAGCCTTGGCGCAGAAACTCCACCAGCTTCGATTGCAAGGCAATGGCCAGGTCGGTTTCCGGGTCGCCGCCGGCCACATAGGCGCCCACGCTGATCAGGTCGCGGCTTTGCGACAGGCGCGACCACAGTTGCTTGAACTTCTGCGCCTGGCGCAAGTGGTCGGCGTCGACCACCTGGGGCATCACCCGGCTGATCGACGCTTCGATGTCGATCGCCGGGTAATGCCCTTCCTCGGCCAACCGGCGCGACAGCACGAAGTGGCCGTCAAGCACACCCCGCGCCGAGTCGGCGATCGGGTCCTGCTGGTCATCACCTTCGGACAACACGGTGTAGAACGCGGTAATCGAGCCACCGCCCGGCTCGCCGTTACCCGCCCGTTCCACCAGCTTGGGCAGCTTGGCGAATACCGACGGCGGGTAGCCACGGGTGGCCGGCGGCTCGCCGATGGCCAGGGCAATTTCCCGCTGGGCCTGGGCGAAACGGGTAAGCGAGTCCATCAGCAACAGCACGTTCTTGCCCTTGTCGCGGAAGTACTCGGCAATGCGCGTGCAATACATGGCAGCGCGCAGGCGCATCAGCGGCGCATCGTCGGCAGGCGAAGCCACCACTACCGAACGCTTGAGGCCCTCCTCACCCAGGATGTGCTCGATGAACTCCTTTACCTCACGGCCCCGTTCGCCAATCAGGCCAACCACGATGATTTCGGCTTCGGTGAAGCGGGTCATCATGCCCAGCAATACCGATTTACCCACGCCAGTACCGGCGAACAGGCCCAGGCGCTGGCCACGACCGACGGTCAGCAGGCCATTGATACTGCGGATGCCCACGTCCAGCGGCTTGCTGATGGGGTCACGGTTGAGCGGGTTGATCACCGGCCCGTCCATCGGCACCCAGTCTTCGGCCTTCATCCCGCCCTTGCCATCCAGCGCACGGCCGGCGCCGTCCAGCACCCGGCCCAGCATGCTCATGCCCATGGGCAGCCGGCCGCCGTCATCCAGCGGCACCACCCGGGCGCCGGGGGCGATACCGACAATGCTGCCGACCGGCATGAGGAACACCTTGGGCCCGGCAAACCCCATGACTTCAGCTTCCACCTGGACCGGGTGATAACTGTCGTCGTTGATCACCAGGCAGCGGCTACCCACGGCGGCGCGCAGGCCTTCGGCCTCCAGGGTGAGCCCGACCATACGCAGCAGGCGGCCTTCGACGATGGGCTGGGCTGGCAGCGTGATGGCCTCGGCATAGCTGCCCAGGCGCTTGCCGAAGCTGGTGCGCCTAAGGTGCATCAGGGCTGTCCACTGTACGTTCGACAGGGGCGTCCAGGTCTACCGACAGGTCGGGCGCCGCCGGGTGCAGGGAATGGTCGTGCAACTGGTCAAACAGTTGCGCCACGGCTTTCTCGATACGCGTTTCCATGCTTGCATCGATGCGGCTATGGGCAGTCTCGATACGGCAGCCCCCCGGTAGCAGTGCGCTGTCTTCCAGCAGCCGCCAGTTTTCCTCATGGCGTTCGCGCAGGGCCTTGGCCAGTTCGAAGTCCTGTGGGTTGAGGTGGATGCGGATATTGTCCGCGCCCATGGGCAGCAGCTTCAGGGCTTCGCGCAGCACCTGGGTGATCTGGCTGGAGTCGTTGCGCAGTTCGCGGCCGATCACCTGGCGGGTCATGTGCGCCACCAGGTGCACGAGGGTTTTCTCGATCTGCGTGTCTTGCTCGGCGATGGGCTCCATCAGGTTGGCCATCAGTTGCTCAAGGCTGTCGAGCTTGGCCTTAAGGGCCGCTTCGGCCTCCTGGCGGACCTTGAGCTGGGTACTGTGAAAACCCTCGCGCTCGCCGGTGGCGAAGCCTTCGTTGTAGGCTTCCTGGCGGATGGCCTCGAGCTCTTCGAGGGTGAGTGGCTGGACTTCTTCCAGCGGCACTTCCTCGATTTCTTCCTCGACCACCTCAGGTTCCGGCTCAGGCTCGGGTACGGGCTCTGGCTGCGGGTCGAAGCTGGGCAGCGTCCATACGTCCACGCCCTCGAGGTCGCGGGCACGGATCAGGTCGCTGGGGTGATGTTCTTTGCTGGACATGTCTTCAGGTACTCAACAAGCATGTTCGACCCATAGGGGCCTTGTGGGCGCTGGCTTGCCGGCGATCAAGGGCGCAGCCCTTGCCACGCAACGGCTGGGCCTCATCGCCGGCAAGCCAGCTCCCACAATGACCGCAACAGCCCCACCATTTTTCCTGACCTGATGGATCAGATCATTTCCTCGGCACCCTTGCCGCCGAGCACGATCTCGCCGGCCTCGGCCATGCGGCGGGCGATGGTGAGGATTTCCTTCTGCGCCGTTTCCACGTCGCTGACCCGCACCGGGCCCTTGGCCTCCAGGTCGTCGCGCAGCAGTTCCGAGGCACGTTTGGACATGTTCTTGAAAATCTTGTCCTTGACCCGCTCGTCCGCGCCCTTGAGCGACACCACCAGCACGTCCGATGACACTTCACGCAGCAGCGCCTGGATACCCCGGTCGTCGACATCGGCCAGGTTGTTGAAGACGAACATCAGGTCTTCGATCTGCTCGGACAGGTCGCTGTCGACTTCGCGGATCGCATCCATCAGCGCACCTTCCACGGAGCTGTCGAGGAAGTTCATGATGTCGGCAGCGCGCTTGATGCCGCCCAAGGTGGTGCGCGCGGCGTTGGAGTTGCCCGAGAACTGCTTCTCGAGGATCTGGTTCAACTCTTTCAGCGCCGCCGGCTGCACGGTGTTCAGCGACGACACGCGCAAGACGATGTCCAGGCGCACCTTGTGGTCGAAGTTGCTCAGCACCTCACCGGCCTGGTCAGGGTCGAGGTAAGCCACCACGATGGCCTGGATCTGCGGGTGCTCGTAGCGGATCACGTCGGCTACCGCGCGCGGCTCCATCCACTTCAGGCTGTCCAGGCCACTGGTGTTGCCACCCAGCAGGATGCGGTCGACCAGGCCATTGGCCTTGTCCTCGCCCAGGGCCTGGTTGAGCATCTTGCGGATGTAGGCATCGGACCCCACGCCCAGGCTGGTCTGGTCGCCGACAATGTCGACGAACTCGCTCATTACCTGCTCGACCTGGTCACGGTGCACATTACCCATCTGCGCCATGGCCACACCCACCCGCTGCACTTCCTTGGGGCCCATGTGGCGCAGCACCTGGGCCGCATCGGTCTCGCCCAGCGAAAGCAGCAGGATTGCCGCCTTGTCGACACGGCTCAGCTTGGCGGTAACGGCTCGGTTATCACTCATCGGCGTTGATCCAGTCTTTGACGACCTGGGCTACACGGCCCGGGTCTTCGGCCACCAGGCCTTTGATTGCGTTGAGCTGTGCCTCGTAACCCTCGCTCGGGCTAGGCAGCAGAATGCTTGTCGGGCCACCCAGGCTGACGCGGTCGTTGGCCAGTTCGCCATCCAACCCCACCATGCCGCCCAGTTCCATGTCGCTATCGGAAGCAGCCTGCTTGCCGCCCCCTGTGATGTTGTTGAGCACCGGCCGCAGCACGCCGAACACCAGCACCAGAATGAACACCACGCCCAGCACTTGCTTGACGATGTCCCAGAACCACGGCTGCTGGTAGAAGGCGATATCGGCAATTTCTTCGTTACGGTCGGCGGCAAATGGCACGTTCATCACCGTCACGCTGTCACCACGGCTGGCGTCGAAGCCGACCGCGTCCTGTACCAGGCGGGTGAAGCGCGCCAGGTCTTCGGCGGCCCACGGCGCACGGCTGGTGTTGCCGGTGGCCGGGTCGATCTTGACCTGGTCGTCCACCACCACCGCCACCGACAGGCGGGTCATGCGCCCCTGCTGCTGGCGTGTGTGGCTGATGGAGCGGTCCAGCTCGAAGTTCCTGGTGCTTTGCTGGCGTTTGTCCGACGGGTACGGTGCGAGCATCGGTTGGCCGGTGGCCGGGTCCATGATCTGCTGGCCGTTGGCATCCACCAGCGGTTGACCAGGCTGAATGGCTGCGGCCGGGGTAGCGGCGCCACCGGTGGTTTGCGGTGCCGAGGCAGCGCCTGGCGGCTGGTTGCTCAGCGCGCCAGGCACGCCTTGCGGGCCCTGGCTGCTGGCGCGTTGTTCGTCAACCGACTGTTCGCTGCGCAGCGCCGGCTGGTCGGGGTTGAACTGCTCGGCGGTGGACTCGACGGCACTGAAGTCCAGGTCGGCAGACACCTCGGCCTTGTAGCGGTCATTGCCCAGCACGGGCTGCAGGATGTTGCGCACGCGCTGGGTCAGCATGCTTTCCATGCGGCGGCTGTAGTCGTACTGCTTGCCGGCTTCGGTCAGGGCAGAGTCCTGCAACTGCTCGGACAGCAAATTACCCTTCTGGTCGACCACGGTGACCTGGGATTTGTCCAGCTCCGGCACACTGGTCGCCACCAGGTTGACGATCGCCAACACCTGACCAGCCTCCAGGGCACGGCCCGGGTACAGCTCGACCAGTACCGAGGCGCTGGGCTTGCGGTCGTCACGCACGAACACCGAGCTTTTCGGGATAGCCAGGTGCACGCGCGCTGCCTTGACGTTGTTCAGGCTGGAAACGGTACGCGCCAGCTCGCCTTCCAGGCTGCGGCGGTAGCGGGTGGCTTCCATGAACTGGCTGGTGCCCAGGCCCTGCTCTTTGTCGAGCAGTTCGAAGCCGACATTGCCATCGCTGGGCGCCACGCCGGCGGCCGCCAGTTTCAGGCGCGCACGGGAGAGGTCGTCGGCCTTGACCAGCAGAGCACCGGAGTTGGGCTCAACGTTATAGGGGATGTCAGCAGCACCGAGGGTGTCCATGACCTGCTTGGTGTCCATGCCCGACAGGCTGCCGTACAGCGGACGGTAATCGGGTTGTTGCGACCACAGCACCACGGCAAAGCCGATCGCCACGCTGGCCGCCAGGCCGACCATGAGGCCGACTTGGCGCAGCATGGGCATCTGCGCGATGTTTTCCAGGAACGACATACCTGGCAACGGGCGCTTGGCCGCTGCCGAGCCAGTCTTGGCGGGGGCGTTGTCGACGACTGCTTCAGCCATGGTTTACGTCCGTCCTCAAACCGGCATCTGCATGATGTCCTGATACGCCTGGACCAGCTTGTTGCGTACCTGGGTCATGGCCTGCATCGACACGCTGGCCTTTTGCGAAGCGATCATCACGTCGGTCAAGTCGACGCCGCTTTTGCCGATCTCGAAGGCATTGGCCAACTGGGTCGATGCCTGCTGCGTCTCATGCACCTTGCCGATGGCCTGGCCAAGCATGTCGGCAAAGGTACTCTGCCCCGGTGCCAGCTCGGGGGCGGCGGTGACCTTGGGCAGCGACATGGCATCGGCCTGCATGGCCCGCATGTCCAGCATCAGACGATTGAATTCAACACCTTGGCTCATGACCCTTCTCTCTCCTGCGGCCGCATTTTTTTGACACTCATGCGGCGAATAGCCTACGTAAAGCAACAAAGGTGCCAGCCTTGGCAATCAAATTCACGGGTTGGTGCGGCCCGCTCCCACAGGGGGGACAGCATTCACAGCGGGGCGCAGTGTCAGCCGAACAGGCTGGCCTCGACGTCGAACCCGGCATCGCGCATCTGCGCCAGCTTGTAACGCAAGGTGCGCGGGCTGATGCCCAGGCGTTCGGCCGCCTCTTTGCGGCGACCGCGCTCGGCGCGCAGGGTGTCGATGATCATCTGGTACTCATGACGGCGCATGTCATCGCCCAACCCACTGGCCTCGGCCGAGGCTTCAGGTGATGGTTCTGTGCTGGCTGACAATGGAATGGCGCCTGCCAGACAGAAATCCGCCGCCTCGATCACCCCACCCTGCTGCAGGATCAACGCCCGCTGCAGCGCGTTGTCGAGTTCGCGCACGTTGCCCGGCCAGGCGTAGGCCTGCAGGCAAGCCCGGGCCTGCGGCGACAGGCGTACCGGAGCGTGTTTCATCTTGGCCGCGTGGCGCGCCAGCAGGCGCTCGGCCAGTTGCAGGATGTCGCCCGGGCGCTCACGCAGCGGGCACCAGGCCAAGGGGAACACCGACAGGCGGTAGTACAGGTCTTCCCGGAAGCGCCCGGCGGCCACTTCGCCGGCCAGGTCACGGTTGGTCGTGGCCAGCACCCGGATATCCAGGCTGATCGGCTTGCGCCCGCCCACCCGTTCCACTTCGCGCTCCTGCAGCACGCGCAGCAGCTTGGCCTGCAAGGCCATTGGCATTTCCGAGATTTCGTCGAGCAACAAGGTGCCGCCTTCGGCCTGCTCGAACTTGCCGGCCTGAGCGGCGATGGCACCGGTGAAGGCACCCTTTTCATGGCCGAACAGGGTGGCCTCGAGCATGTTGTCGGGGATGGCCGCGCAGTTGATGGCCACAAAGGGCTGCGCAGCCCGCGGCGACTGCTGGTGAATGTAGCGCGCCAGCACTTCCTTGCCGGTGCCGGACTCGCCGGAAATCAGCACGGTCGAGTCACTGCGGGCCACGCGCGCGGCCAGCTCCAGTAACTGGCGGCTGGCCGGCTCGCACGCTACCGGCCCCTCTTCAGCGCACACCCGCCCGGCGGCATGCCGCTCGACCAGGCTGAGCAGCGCCTTGGGCTCGAATGGCTTCACCAGATAGTCGGCAGCCCCTTGGCGCATGGCCTCGACGGCACGTTCGACGGCGGCGTGCGCCGTCATCAACAGCACCGGCAACTGGGGTTGCTGGCGCCGCAGCTGGCTGAGCAACTGGTGCCCGTCCATGCCGGGCATGTTCACATCGCTGACCACCAGGCTGAAGGCATCATCCAGCACCGCCTCCAGCGCTTCTTCGGCACTGCCCACGGCTTGGTAGGCGAAACCGCCGATTTCCAAGGTATCGCCCAGCGCCTGGCGCAATACGCGGTCGTCCTCGACCAGCAGCACCTTGATTGCCATTACACCCCCTCCGCCAATTGCCCGTCGATCAGCGGCAGCTCTACCCGCACGCAGGTGCCACGGCCCACTTTCGAACGCAAGCTGATCGCCCCTTGATGCGCACGCACCACAGCCTGGACCACCGCCAGGCCCAGCCCGGTGCCGGTGGCTTTGGTAGTCAGGAACGGCTCACCCAGACGCGCCAACAACGCGGCGTCGATACCGCTACCGGCATCACTCACGCACAGGTGCAGGGTGTGCTCGCGGCGGAACAGGTGCACCTTCAACCGCCCTGGGCCTTCGCTGGCCTGCAGGGCGTTCTCGATCAGGTTGAGCAAGGCACCGACCAGGGTGTCGCGATTGCACAGCAGCTCACCCAGGTGGCTGTCGCACTGCCAGCGCACTGCATGCCCTTGAACATGGGCCTGGGCCGCTTGCTGCAGGGCCTGGAACAACGCTTTCGGGGTAACCCGATCACCCAGCGGCAACTCGCCACGGGCGAACACCAGCATGTCGCGCACCTGGTGCTCCAGTTCGTGCAGGCGCTCCTTGAGGGTACTGGCGAAGCGCTGACGGGTTTCTGCGCTCAACGCTTGCTCGCTATCGGCCAGGTGACTGGCATAGAGCATGGCGGCCGACAACGGCGTGCGGATCTGGTGGGCCAGCGAGGCGACCATGCGCCCCAGCGACGATAGCCGCTCGTGGCGGGCCAGTTGGTCTTGCAGGCGACGGGTTTCAGTCAGGTCGTTGAGCAGCACCAGCTGGCCGGGTTCGGCATCCAGCGAGCGGGTGGCGATCGACAGGCGGCGGCCATCGCGTAGCGAGACTTCGTGGCCATCGTCCTTGCGCGGGGCAAAGCTGCGGGCGATCACCTGGCGCCACAGTTCGCCGATCAGGGGCTCGCCAAGCAGTTCGCAGGCGGCCGGATTGGCTTCGCGCACCAGGCCTTGGCCATCGATCACGATCACCCCACCGGGTAGCAGGGCTAGCAGGTTCTGCAGGCGGTTGGCCAAACGTTCCTTTTCGCTCAGTTCTTCGATGCGCTGGGCACTGACCACCGCCAGCTCACCCTTGAGCTCACTGACCCGGGCTTCGAGCAGGCTGTAGGACTGGCTGAGTTGGCTGGACACCTGGTTGAACAGGGCGAAGGCGTGCTCGATACCCTGGTGGCTGTCCTGCTCGATCGGGGTCTGCCCCTGATGATCGGGGGCTCGGGTTACGTGGGCGGCCTGGGGCATCGTGCTCTCTCGCGTGGCTGACCGTCATAAAAACGGTGTGTTGCCAGCGGTGTAGCAATAGCCGTGCCGGGGATGGGGGTTTGGGGGGATTGCGTCAGGGCTGGGAAGCGTTCGTCGTGAGTTTTGTTGCGGCTGGGAGATCGAGCGCCGCCCTCGCGGCGCATCGCGAGCTGCGCTCGCTCCTACGTTTGTTTCGGGCCAATTATTCCTGGGGGATTTGCGCGCGTAGGTTTTGGTGTACGGCACGATATCGCGTCGTATGGACCAGGCAGCCGCGCGCGCCTGTCACAGGCGTTACTGGCCCGAAATAAACGTAGGAGCGAGCGCAGCTCGCGATGCGCCGCGCGGGCGGCGCTCGATTTGCGCCCAACCGCAAAACCCAGGGCGAACACCCCGCCCAAACATCAATCCTCAGCCTGGTCCTCACCGCCCTGGCGGCTCATGCCGTACTTGCGCATCTTCTCGACCAGGGTGGTACGGCGAATACGCAAACGTTCAGCCGCACGCGCAACGATCCCGTTGGCATCGTCCAGCGCCTGCTGGATCAGCCCCTGCTCCAGGCTACCCAGGTAATCCTTCAGATCCAGGCCTTCGGGTGGCAGCATCGCGTGGTTGCTGAAGCTGGGTGCGTGCCCATTGATGGCCACCCGCTCCTCCAGATCGCTGCGCAGGCTGTCGACCATCTGCTCGTCTTCATCGTCGACGTAGCGGAATTTCTTCGGCAGTTCGGACACGCCAATCACCCCGTACGGGTGCATGATCGCCATGCGCTCGACCAGGTTGGCCAACTCACGCACGTTACCCGGCCAGCCGTGGCGGCACAGCGACATGATCGAGGCGGAGTTGAAGCGGATGGACCCGCGTTTCTCGTGCTCCATGCGTGAAATCAGCTCGTTCATCAGCAACGGGATGTCTTCCACCCGCTCACGCAGCGGCGCCATCTCGATGGGGAACACGTTAAGGCGGTAGTACAGGTCTTCGCGGAAGGTGCCGTCCTCGATCATGGTTTCGAGGTTTTTGTGCGTTGCGGCAATGATGCGCACATCGATGCTCTGGGTCTTGTTGCTACCCACACGCTCGAAGGTACGCTCCTGCAGCACACGCAGCAGCTTGACCTGCATCGGCAACGGCATGTCGCCGATTTCGTCGAGGAACAGGGTACCGCCGTTGGCCAGTTCAAAACGCCCGGCACGGCTGGTGATTGCCCCGGTAAAGGCACCCTTCTCGTGGCCGAACAGTTCGCTTTCCAGCAGCTCGGCCGGGATCGCGCCGCAGTTGACCGGCACAAACGGTGCTTCGCGGCGCTTGGAGTGGTAGTGCAGGTTGCGCGCCACCACTTCCTTGCCGGTGCCCGATTCGCCCAGGATGAGCACGCTGGCGTCGGTATCGGCCACTTGCTGCATCATCTGCCGCACGTGCTGGATGGCACGGCTGGTGCCGACCAGGCTGCGGAACAGGTTGGGTTCACGTTGGCGGCCGCGCTCGCGCGCCTGGTCGTACATCTCGCGATAGACCTGGGCACGGTGCAGCGAATCCAGCAACTGGCTATAGCTTGGTGGCATTTCCAGGTTGGACAGCACCCGGCGGCGCAGGTCTTCCGGGAACTCCGCAGAAGAAATTTCACCTAAAAGCAGCACCGGAAGGAACTCATCCCACCCAGCCACTGTCTTAACGAGCCCAAGGAGATTGCCCGGAGCTTCTACGCTGCCGATGAGTACGCACAATATTTCACGGCTCGAAGACAACGACTCGACCGCTTGCTGCCAGTCATGGCTCGAGCAAGCGAGGTTTTCTTCCCCGAGGAAATTCAGCACCACCGCCAGATCGCGGCGGCGCGCGCTGTCGTCATCGATCAGCAGAATCTTGGTTTCACGCCACATGCAATAGCAACTTCCCTAGTCATATCGCCGCCCTGCAGGGGCATGCTCGACATCATTCCGACTGAATGGTCAGTGTTCGGACGTCTGGAATTCGAGAACAGACACTAGTTAAGTCAAAAAGGCCCGCACAGTCAAATTTATGGCGCCTTTTGTCAAGTCGTGTGCATCTTAACTGAACAGATGGTAAACCTTCGAAGCATTTTTCGCTTGGTTGATCTGCATCATCTCTTTGGCAATTGCCTGGCGTTCACCGGTTGTCACGTCGATCAGGTTGCGATAGACCTCCAGCACCCCTTCCAGCTTCTCGCGCAGCAACGCCTGGTCCATCGCATGGGTTTCCAGCACCTCGTCAATGCAAGCGCGGCACGCCACATCCAAGGTGGCAATGGCGTCCCAGTCACGCTCACCCAAAGCGCCAACCAGGGCTTCGCAGGTGTCATCGAGGCGTTGCAGTGCGGTCACGGTAATCTCCTTGCCGTCAGCTGGCAGGTTGAGCGTCGGCAATGCCATCCCAACCGCTTTTCACGGTTATCAGCAGCTGGGCAACTTCGTCAATAATGCCGGCATCGTTATCGACATTGGCCTGCATCAGGCGATTGGTCATATAGACATAGAGAGCGTCGAGCTTCTCTACCGACTCTGGGTTTTCGCTTTTTTCGGGCTGCAAGCCATCGCGCAGGCCGATGATGATGTCGATCGCCTTGCCGAGCATCAGGCCCTTTTCCGCAATGTCGCCGCGCGCCATGGCACCCTTGGCCTGGGCCATGCGATCAAGGCCACCTTCCATCAGCATCTGCACCAGGCGGTGCGGCGTGGCTTCGGAAATCTGGGCATGGGAATTGACCTTCTGGTACTGACGAAGGGCTCTCATGGGATTCATCTTGCGACCTCGTGACGGGCAGGCTTAAGGGGGAGATATTCCTTGTATCGGGCAGGCGCGGGAAAACTTTACCGGCCGATGACATGAAGCCCGGCATCATGCCCAGACTTCATGCAATGTTCACGCATCAATCGTCGCTGTTCGACTTGTTCAGCGCATTGAGCGTGCTGAGCACCGAGCTCTGCTGCTGGCGCAGCTGGGTGACCAGGGTGTCCATGTTGTTGTACTTGTCCTGCAGGCTCTTCTGCAGGGCCTCCATACGGGCGTCCAGGGTGTCCTGCTCGGTCTTGAGCTTGGTCAGGCTTTCGCTCAGGACCTTGGAGCGCTCGGCGAGGGTGCCGGTAGCGGCCTTGGCAAAAGGCTCGGTGACCTTTTGCAGGCGCGCCAACAGGCCGTCCTTGCCATTGAAGATGCTGGTCAGGTCTGCCGCATTGGTGGTTGCAGCCTTGTCCCACTTCTTGTCGTCCAGGCTCAGCGCACCGCCATCCTGGGCAGACGTTACACCAAATGCGGCCAACGATTTCAGCGTACCGTTGCCCGACACCGCATTGAGCTCTTCACGAATCGAAGTCATCAGCGTGCGCATCGTGGCATCACCGGTCAGCGCCGCAGCCGTCATGGTGCCATCCGGATTCTTGGTGACCTTGGTTTCTGCGTTCATCACAGTGAGCAGGGCATTGTAGGTGTCGATGAAACCTTTCAAACCCGACTTCAACGTGGTGGAACTGGTAGTCAGCGAGAGAATAGTCGCTGTGACTTCACCACTTGTGGCGTTTTTCGGGGAAGTGCCTACCAATTTGATGTTGAGCCCGCTGACGGCATCATTGATGTCGTTGGTCTTGGACTTCATGGCAACACCGTCGAGCGTATACTCAGCGTCTGTCGGCTCTTCGACCACGGTATAGCCAGTATCGATACCCGAATTGCCGGAAAGCGTAATGTCGGAACCCTCGCCCATCTTAGTTGAGGTAACAATCAGGCGCGAGCCGTTGGCATCCGTCAGCACGTTCGCACTCAGGCCAGCCACACCAAACTGGCTGTTGATGCTATCGCGCACCTGTTGCAGTGTTGCACCGGCAGGAACACTCAGATCGTAGGCCTTGCCATTCTGAGTCATGGTCAACGTGGTCGGCGTGCTACCGGGGTTGACTACCGAGCCTGCACCGTTGGCGTAAACCTTGGTCGAAACCTTCGACGCGGTCGCCAGCTTGTCGACAATCAACTTGAAGGAGCCATTGGCAGCCCCAGTGCCCATGGTGACGGTGGCGACTTTCTCATCCGAAGACTTCAAGCTGAGGCCACCAAAACTGTTGGTATCAGTCATGTTGGTCAAAGCGCCGCGGAATGCATCCAAGGCTGCTTGAATCTTGCCGATCGAGGACAACGTGGTGGTTGCCTTCAGCGTTTGGGTATTGATCTGGGCCTGCTTCGGCGCCTTTTGCGCGGCCACCAGGGATTCGACGATCGCCTGGGTATCGATGCCCGAGCCAATACCGCTGACTGTTGTACCTGCCATCATTGCTCTCCTTGTTCAGTAGCTGCCGGGTCCTTGGCGGAAAAATCCATCAAAGGGTCAACAGCAACAAAAATCATGCCAGCCTATGCCTGATCATCGAACAGCAGGCTGCTGGCCTCACTGAGGCTTTGCGCCAGTTTCAGCGCCAGCTCCGACGGAAGCTGCCGGATCACCTCACCGGACTGGGTAGCAATCACCTTGACGACGACCTGCCCCGTAGAATCGTCAATGGAAAAGTCCAGCTGACGCTGGCTCGACTGAACGAAATCACGTATCTCGCCAACCGCCTTTTCCAAGTCTTCGCGCGAGTGCGGCTGTTTTTCGGGCGCTGCAGCTTCCTGCACTTTGGCAGGTGCAGCAGAGCCCCGATCAGCTACTGGCGCCTGGGGTAACACAGATGGATACACCTGGCTCAGCTTGACACTCATGTCCATGCTTCGAACTCCTCATGTCAAAAACGGCAAAAGGGCACGTAAACGCGCCCTTTCACCCTTTACTCAGGCGCCTGAATTACTGGAGCAGCTTCAGGACCGAAGATGGCAGCTGGTTGGCCTGCGACAGGATCGCAGTCGAAGCCTGCTGCAGGGTCTGCTGCTTGGTCAGCTCGGCAGTTTCCGAAGCAAAGTCCACGTCCTGCACGGTGGAGCGGGCAGCGGTGGAGTTCTTCTGGATGTTCTGCAGGTTATCCACGGTGGTTTGCAGACGGTTCTGGGTAGCACCCAGGCCCGAACGGACGCTGTCGATGGAACCAATGGCCTTGTCGATAACGGCCAGAGCGTTCTGGGCGTTGGTGGCGTCGGTTACGTCGGTTTCAGCAATCGAGGTCTTGGCCGAAGTAACTGCGGTAACGCCAGTCCCCGCGAACAGGTCTTCTACACCAGCGCCGGTCAGCGAGTAACCTTTGGCGGAATCCAGGTTCACAGCACCGGTGACGATCAGGGTAGCTGCATCCAGAGCGGCGGCGGTGCCGAGCTTGCCCGAACCATCCTTAGCAGCGACCTCGATACCATCAACTGCACCGGCGTCAGCACCGGTGAACTTCAGGTTTTCACCGGTATCGGATTTCACCGAAAGAGTGCCCTTGGTCTCATCATAGTTGACGCTGATACCCAGCTTGGCCGCGTTGGATTTCAGCTGATCGGCCAGGCCGGCCGTGTCTTTCACACCAACGAAGTCTACAGTCTGACCACCCACCTCGAGCTTGAAGTTTGCCGACTCGGTGGTAGAGGCAGCGATGGCAGCGTCGTCGACAGTGAACTCGACTTCAGTGCTTGCAGTAGCGGTCAAGCCACCCACTGCGCCGTTCAAGGTCTTGGCGATTTCCTTGGCGGAGGCACCAGCCTTGATGTTGACGTCAGTGCTCTGGCCGTTACCGGTAACAGTAACGTCACCGCCAGCTACACCAGTGTCATTTGGGGTGATGCCAACGCTTTTGACTTGCTGCGAACCAATGCTCTTCGCCGAAACGTTATCCAGCGTCAGGTTGATGGTTTCGTTGGCGTTGGCGCCAACCTGGATGGCCTTGGTGCCGTACGAACCGTCCAGCAGCTTCTGGCCACCGAAGGTGGTGGTGTCCGAAATACGGTTCAGCTCAGCGGTCAGCGCTTGGTACTCGTCGTTGTTCGACTTACGGTCGTCGGCGCTCAGAGAGCCAGTAGCCGAGGACAGTGCCAGGGTACGCATTTTTTGCAGGATGTCGGTCGACGCCTGCATTGCACCTTCCGCGGTCTGGGCAATGGAGATACCGTCGTTGGCGTTCTTCACAGCCTGGCCAAGGCCATTGATCTGGCTGGTCAGACGGTTGGCGATCTGCAGGCCAGCAGCGTCGTCTTTGGCGCTGTTGATGCGCAGACCCGAGGACAGACGCTGCATCGAAGTGGTCTGGGCAGTGCTGGCCTTGGTCAGGTTGCCCTGGGTGGTGATCGACGCAATGTTGGTGTTTACAGTTAAAGCCATGACGAAATCCTCGTTGGATGGGTACTGCGGCTTCCGGCCTTGGCAACCGCCGGACTGGCCTAGAGAACCTTCGTAATAGTTATCGTCGGGTGCGCGGGATGCTTGAGGGGTTTTTCGAAAAAAAAATGCTGGCATGGGGCCAGCCCTGAGAAATCAAGGGGTTAAGGGCAGTTTATTGGCGTCAGAAATTGGGGGATGGCCAGGGTTTGGCTTGGGTTTTGTGATGGGGCGGCGCTCGATCTCAGAGCCACTAAAAATCCCACGACAAACACACCCAACCCACAAATAAAAAAAGCGCCGGGCGGTGGCCGCCGGGCGCTTCGGGGGACAGCTGGGGAATCAGTCGCGGTACAGAATGGCCGAGCCCCACGACAGGCCCACGCCAAAGCCGCTGATCGCCACACGCTTCCAGCTGCCGTCGAGCATGTGCTTCTGCAGCAGCAGCGGCACACTGGACGACACGGTATTGCCGGTTTCCAGCATGTCCTTGACGAACTTCTCCGGGTGCTGCTCTTCGAAGCGCCGCGCCACGGCGTCGACGATCGCCGCACTGCCTTGGTGGATGCAGAAGGCGTCGATATCCGACGACTTCAGGCCGCTGGCATCCAGCAGCTCGTGCAGGTGCGCCGGCACCTTGACCAGGGCGAAGTTGAACACCTGGCGGCCATTCATGAAGAACTTGCCGTCGGTCACTTTCAAGTGCTCGGCACCGGAGCCGTCAGTGCCGAAACGCGCCTGGCCCAGGTTCCATACCGCATCTTCTCCCATCCAGGTAGCCGTCGCAGCATCGCCGAACAGCATGGTGGTGTTGCGGTCTTCCGGGTCGACGATCTTCGAATACGGGTCGGCAGTGATCAGCAGGCCGTTTTTCAGCCCTGCCGCTTCCATGAAGCCTTTGATCGCATACAGGCCATACACGTAACCGGAGCAGCCCAGCGATACGTCGAACGCCGCCACGCGGGTAGAGAGGCCCAGCTTGCTCTGGACGATGGCAGCGGTGTGCGGCAGGCCCTCTTCGTCACCGTTCTGGGTGACCACGATCAGCGCATCGATCGACTGCGGATCCAGGTCAGGGTTGCTGGCGAACAGGGCCTGGGCGGCTTCTACGCACAGGTCGGAGGTTTCTTGCTCTTCGGCCTTGCGCGGCAGGAACGACGCGCCGATCTTGCCGAACATGAACTCTTCGTCCTTGCCAAACTTCGCACCCTGGACGTAGTTGTCCAGGCCAGCGGTAGGCACGTAACTCGCGATGCTTTTGATGCCAATCATTCTGGCTTCCCAATGAAAACAGCCAAAGACCACCACTCGATGAATTGAGGGCGCCAAATACCGGGGCGTCACCGCCAGGGGTTGAAGGCAGAGCTCACCTGCGCACCGGTAACAAAATGCTGCAACAGCTGCTGCATAGAATACAGGGAAGATGATCGTTTTGACTCATTGGTCACATTGAAATGCTACGAAAGCCGTGGCGAGGGTGTGGAAACCAGCATTTTCACAGGCATGAAAAAGCCGGGGCCGCTGTGCGCCCCTTCGCGGGCTTGCCCGCTCCCACAGGGGTTGCGGGGGCCTGAAGCACACGCAAAACCTGTGGGAGCGGGCAAGCCCGCGAAGGGGCGCACAGCGGCCCCGGTGCTCAGCAAGGCAGATCAGAGTTTGTTGAACAGGCTCAGCTGCGAAATCCGCGAAAAGGCCAGCTGCGACGCCTCCAGCATGGCCTGCTGCAAGGTCAGGGTGATGGCCGCCTGCGACATGTCGGTGTTACCGATGGCGTTCTGGGTAGTCTTGTTGGCCAGGCCCAGGCTGGTGTTCTCCTGGCGCTGGATCTCCAGCGAGTTGCCACGGGCGCCGATCGAACCCCGGGTGATATCGACCTGCTCACGGGCACTGGCCAGGTTGGCAATTGCCGAGGCCGCCGCGTCCTTCAACGCGTTGGCCGCTCCTGCACCGGTCACCGGCGTGTCCAGCGCCGCACGCAACTGGCTCAGGGTTTCCAGCACGTTCTGGTTCTGGTGGGTATTGGCCGTGACCGCAAACTGGTCACCCGCCTCCGGCGAACCGGCCACCTGGTAGGTCACCCCGGCCACGGTCAACGAAGGCGCCGTGAAGGCACCCTTGGCGACCGGCTTGCTGTCGGCCGTCAGCGGCTGGGCATAGAACTCGTAAGAGCCCGGGCCGGTGAACTTGATCACCGCACCATTGCTTGGGAACGTGCTGCGATAGGCCGCTTCGTCGGTCACGCTGCTGCTGGTGACCTGGGCGCTGGAGGTGTTGCTGCCGTTACGGGTGGCATTGAACGAGTCAGGGCGTGCGCCCAGGGAAAACTCGCGGCCGCCCACGGCTGCGTCGGCATCGGCGCCCTCCTCCAGGGTAACGGTGATCTCGAACTCCACACCACGCAGGGCAATGCGGTTGGCGCCTTCGGTCTTGCTGTCGAAGGTACCGTTGGTGGCAGTTTCCGAGGTGATGTCCTTGCCGCTGGCGTCAGTGAGGGTGTACTGAGTCGCGCTGGTGAAGGTCAGCTTGTAGGGCTGGCCTGCTGTGAAGCTGTTGTTGTAGGTGGTACTCGAGGTCAGCAGGCCTGACGACACCCCGACCACGCTATCGTCGGTCGCCGGCACCAGCAGGGTCGACTGCGTGCGGCTCTTGTTGCTGGCCGAATCGAAGATGCTGAAGCCGGTGTCGTTGGTGGCCAGGTTCAGGGTGTCAGACACCTGCAGGCTCAGCTGGGTCTGGTCACCGTGGTAGCTGTAGGTGCCATCGGAATTGCGCACATAGGGTGGCGTGGTGCTCTTGGAGCCGCCGAACATGTAGTCGCCGTTGGCATCGCGCGAGTTGAGCAAACCGAAGATGTTGGCCTCGATCTCTTTCAGCTCGGTGCTGATGGCCACGCGGTCAGAGTCGGTCACCCCGGCGCCACCGGCACGGATCGCCAGTTCGCTGGCGCGCTGCATGGCGTCGTTGATGGTGGAGAGCACGCTCTCCTCCTGCAACAGCGCATTGCTCACGGTGTTGATGTTGCCGCTGTACTGGTCCAGCAGCGACTGCTGCTGCTGCAGCAAAAGCAGGCGCGCAGCACCGACCGGGTCATCGGCGGCGGTCTGGATACGGATACCCGACGTGACCTGATCGTTGGTCTTGTTCATGCTGGAGAAGTTCTTGGAGTAGCTACTGGCGCTGGCCTCATAGAACTGAGCAGTGGAAATACGCACGAGAGTCTACTCCTTACAAGGCATTGATCAGGGTGCTGAAGGTTTCTTGCGCCGCCTTGATGATCTGCGACGACGCCGTGTAGTAGTGCTGGAACTTGACCAGGCTGGCCGCTTCGTCATCCAGGTTGACCCCGGACACCGCGCTGCGGCTTTCGCTGGCGGACTTGAGCACCGCCTCGGTCGCAGTACTGTCGATGGACGCCTGGTTGGCCTTGGCACCTACGCGCTCGACCAGTGAGGCGTAGGCCGAAGTGAAGCTGGTACCGCCGCCGGAACCGGTGTTCACCGTCGACTTGGTCTGCAGGTCGAGCAGTGCCGTGGCGTTGCGGTTGTCGGCCTTGCCATCGGCGTTGAACGCCAGGGTGAAGCTGTCATTGGCTGCCGGGCTGCCGCCGATGGTGGTTTCGACACTGAAGGTACGCGGGTTGCCGCTGCCATCGAGAATCGGGTCGCCGGCCGCATCGAGCATCGGCACGGTCACTGTCAGCTTGTTGTCGGTACCCGGTACCACGCTGCCGGTGCCGATCTGGGTGCCCTTGGCATCGAACAGCTTGTAGCCTTGGGCACCGCCACTGGCGGCGTCGAACACCACGCGCACCGGCATCGAGTCGCGAATCGACTGCTGGATCAACGCGGTGTCTGCACCGGCATAGATATCCAGCGATTCGCCCAGCGTAGGCTGGGTGATAGTGCCAGTACCGCTGTTACCACTCCCCGCAGTCGCACTGACCGGCCCGGCAAAGGCCAGCTTGTTGGCATCAGTGAGGGTGGTGGCAATGCTACCGGCGGCGGCGCGGGTGGGGATGACCTTGAAGCTGTCGCCGGCTGCCAGGCCACCGCCTTTCAACGCCAGGCTGAAACCATCGATCACGGGGGCCGGGTCGGCATTCAGGTCGAAGCTGCCCATGTCGGTACCGTCGGAACGGCGCACGCTGTACTGGTTGGCGCTGGTGAACTTCACCTCGTAGTCGTAGGTGGTCAGCGCACCGCTGTTGGCAATCGTCACATCCAGGTTGCCGGAGCCGGCACTGTTGTTCGACGAGGCCAGGCTGCGCTGGGCAATGGCGGTGGCGCTGTTGATGCTGGAGAACAGCGAGCTGCCGAACTGGCCATTGGCATCCAGGCCCTGCCCCAGCTGACTGTTGATGCTGTCGGCGACCACCAGGGCCACACGACCGAGTTCGTTCATCGACGGCGTCAGCACGTCCTGGCGATAACGCAGCAGGCCGCCAATCGCGCCACCGGAAACCACCGAGGTCACGTCCGAACTGAACGAGTCATAGTTGATGCGCAGGCTGACCTGACTCTTGTCGGCCACACCTGGCTCCACCGACAGGGTGTTGGCCTTGGTACCGGTGACCAGCGACTGGCCGCTGCCCAGGTACACATCGTAGTTGCCGTCACGCTCCTGCACCGTCACGCCGACCAGCTCATTGAGCTGGCGCACGGCCTCGCTGCGTGCATCCAGCAGGCTGTTGGGCGTGTTGCCGGAAGCGCTGGCCGCCGTGATCTGCTTGTTGTACTCGGCAATGTTGGCGGTGAGCTTGTTCACCTGCCCTGCCATGGTATCGAGCTGGGAGTTGATCGTGGCGTTCTGCTGGGTCAGCTGGGTGCTCACCGCATTGAAACGGTTGCTCAAGGTTTGCGCCTGCGTCAGCAGCAGTTGCCGCGAGGCTACATCGCCGGGCTTGGCCGCTGCGGTCTGCAGGGCCGAGAAGAACGCGGTAAGCACCGAGCTGATGCCGGTGTCGCGGTCGGCCAGCAGTTTGTCGACGCTGGTGATCTGGTCCTGGAAGGTGACCGAATCGGCCTGCAGCGAGGTGGCGGTCTGCAGCTGGTTGTCCAGGTAGGAGCTGTAGATGCGGCGCACATCCGCCAGCGTGGTCCCGGTGCCCAGGAAGCCAGCACCGATGTTATGCGAAGGGCCTGCGGCCTGCTGCGTCTGCTGGCGCGAATAGCCACTGGTCGCGGCATTGGCGATGTTGTTACTGGTTACCGACAATGCCGCCTGGCTGGCATTCAGGCCACTCAGGCCGATCGAAATCAGGCTCGACATGATTTAGTCCTTTTATAGATTCGTGGTTCTGCCAGCCATGGCGTACTGCGGGGTTGTCTGCATTTGCTGGGCGATGCTGATGATCTTTTTCGCATAGCCTGGGTCGGTCGCATAACCTGCCTTTTGCAGCTCTCTTGCAAACTGCTCAGGGTTATCGGCCGAAGCCAGCGCATCTTGATAGCGAGAATTGCCCTGCAGCAGGTTTACCAGGTCGTGGAAGCTGTCCTGGTACGAGTCATAGCTGCGGAACGCCGCGGTTTCCTTGACGAACTGGCCATCGCGGAACTCGCTGGTGATCGCCCGTGCCTGCTCACCCTGCCAGTTACCGCTGGCTTTGATGCCGAACAGGTTGTGGCTGCTGCTGCCATCGGTATTGCGCATCACCGATTTGCCCCAGCCGGTTTCCAGTGCGGCCTGGGCCACCAGGTAGCGCGGGTCGATACCAATGCGTTTGGCGGCTTGCTCGGCCATCGGCAGCATGGTGGCGACGAATTCGTCACTGTCGGCAAAGGCCTTGTTCGGCGCCAGCGGCGGCTGGGCCACGGCGCGGCCGACAATGCGCAGGCCGTTGTCCGGCACAGCGAAGGCCTTGGCCACTTGCTGGCCGTCACGCGCAGGCACGGCGGCGCTATTGGCAGTGGCGGCGGCCGGCACGATGCCCGCCAGCAGGCGGTCGGTCAGCTTGCTCGGCAAGGCCAGGCGCCGCGAGTTGAGCGCGGCGACGTCGTTGCGGGTGGTGGCCGAGTCCGTGGCATGCACCGGCTCTGCCACCTTGTTGCCCCACAGCGCCGGGCCACTGCCGTCGGCACGCGGGAACGGGCTGGTGTTGATCGACGCACTGCGGCCCTTGGTCAGCTGGCGCACCAGCACATCCTGCAGACCGATACCGCCCCCTTCGCGGGACATGCTCACGGCCAGTTGCTGGTCGTACATGTCGCGGTACTGCTTGACCGTTTCGGTGTTCATCGGGTTGTCATCGGCCAGCACGTCGCTGGCCTTGCGCGAGGCCTTGAGCATTTCGCTGATGAACAGCGACTCGAACTCCTGGGCCACCTTGCGCACGTTGGCTTCGCTGTCGCGGTCGCCGTGCTTGAGGGCACTCAGGCGGTTGAGGTCAGTATAGGCGCCGCTGTCGGCACCGCCGGAGACCTGGCTTTTGATATTCATCCGCGCCGTCCTCAGATCACGATCAGGTCGGCCTGCAAGGCGCCGGCCTGTTTCAGGGCTTCGAGGATGGCCATCAGGTCGCCGGGCGCTGCGCCCACCTGGTTCACCGCACGGACGATCTCATCCAGCGTGGTGCCCGGGCCAAATTTGAACATCGGCTTGGCTTCCTGCTCGGCGTTCACCCGCGAGCGGGGTACCACGGCCGTCTGGCCATTGGAGAAGGCCCCCGGCTGGCTGACGATCGGGTCTTCGGTAATGGTCACGGTCAGGCTGCCGTGGGTCACGGCCGCAGGCGACACCTTGACGCTCTGGCCGATGACAATAGTGCCGGTGCGCGAGTTGATGATGACCTTGGCCACCGCTTGACCCGGGTCGATTTCGAGGTTTTCGAGGATCGACAGGTAATCCACGCGCTGGCTGGGGTCCATCGGCGCACTGACCCGCACCGAACCACCGTCCACGGCCTGGGCCACACCTGGGCCGAGCAGGTCGTTGACCTTGTCGACGATGCGCTTGGCGGTGGTGAAGTCGGGGCGGTTGAGGTTCAGGGTCAAGCTGTTGCCCTGGTTGAAGCCGCTCGGCACGGCCCGCTCGACACTGGCACCACCCGGGATGCGACCGGCCGACGGAACGTTGACAGTAATTTTCGAGCCATCACGGCCTTCGGCGTCAAAGCCACCCACCACCAGGTTGCCCTGGGCGATGGCGTAGACGTTGCCGTCGATCCCCTTGAGTGGGGTCATCAGCAGGCTACCGCCACGCAGGCTCTTGGAGTTACCGATCGACGACACGGTAATGTCCACCACCTGGCCGGGCTTGGCGAACGCCGGCAGGTCGGCATGCACCGACACCGCGGCGACGTTCTTCAGCTGCACATTGCCGGAGCCGGCCGGCACCTTGATGCCGAACTGCGACAGCATGTTGTTGAAGGTTTGCAGGGTAAACGGTGTCTGGGTGGTCTGGTCACCCGTGCCGTTCAGCCCCACCACCAGGCCGTAACCGATCAACTGGTTGGAACGCACGCCAGAAATGCTGGCGATGTCCTTCAGGCGCTCGGCCTGCGCACCGAAGGCACAGGACAGGAGCAGGGTTGCGGCAATCAGCTGCCTCACGTTGAACATGGTCATCCGTACTCAGAAAGGCCAAAGCGGGCTGATGAAGAAGCGGTCCAGCCACCCGGGCTGGCTGGCATCGGCGAACGAGCCGGTACCGGAATAGGTGATGCGCGCGTCGGCCACACGGGTGGACGGCACGGTATTGTCGGTGGCGATGTCGTCGGCGCGGATCATGCCGGCAATGCGCACCAGCTCTTCGCCGGTGTTCAGGGTCAGCCACTTCTCGCCGCGCACGGCGATGATGCCGTTGGGCAGCACTTCGGCCACGGTCACGGTAATCGAACCGGTCAGGGTGTTGCCCTGGGTGGCCTTGCTGTCGCCCTTGGTGGCGCGCTCGCCGTTGTAGCCGGCCTCCAGCGACAGGTCACCGCCGCCAAACGGGTTGTTGGTGTTCGGTGTGCTGCCAAACAGCGAGGTCAGGCCGATGTCGGCCTTGCTGTTCTTCTGGATCTGCGAACCTGCGTTCTTGCTGGCCGAGGTTTTCTCGTTAAGGGTGATGGTGATGATGTCACCCACCCGGAACGCCTTGCGGTCGCTGTACAGGTTCTGCTCGAAGCCGGCCTGGTAGATGGAACCGTTGTTGGCCGCTGCCGGCAACGGGGTGCGCGGCAGTACCGGCGCGTAGTACGGGTCGTTGGGCTTGGGCGTCGGGCCGACGCAACCTGCCAGCAACACCGCCCCCCCCAGGGCGAACACGGACAACAGACGATTCATGGTGCATACCTCACGGGTGTAACGAAGCGACAGGGCTTAGAGCTGTTGGGTCACGAACGACAGCATCTGGTCGGCGGTGGAGATGACCTTGGAGTTCATCTCGTAGGCGCGCTGGGTGGTGATCATGTTCACCAGCTCTTCCACGGTGCTGACGTTGGAGTTTTCCAGGGTCTGCTGCTGGGTGGTGCCGAAACCGTTCAGGCCCGGGGTGCCGACTTGCGGCGCACCACTGGCGGCAGTCTCCAGGAACAGGTTGTCGCCGATGGCCTGCAGGCCGGCCGGGTTGATGAAGTCGGCGGTCTGGATGTTGCCGATCACCTGCGCCGCCGGGTTGCCGGCCGTGGTGATCGATACGGTGCCGTCCTGGCCGACGGTGAAGGTTTGCGCGTCGTTCGGCACGACAACGGCAGGCTCGAGGGCGTAGCCGTTGGCGGTGACGATCTGGCCGTCGGAGTTCAGGTGGAAGGTGCCGTCACGGGTGTACGACACGGTGCCGTCCGGCTGCAGGATCTGGAAGAAGCCACGGCCGTTGACCGCCATGTCCAGCGGGTTCTCGGTGGTTTGCAGGCTGCCGGCCACGAAGCTCTTCTGGGTGCCGACAATGCGCACACCGGTACCCACCTGCAGGCCCGAAGGCAGCTCGCTGTCCTGGGTCGACTGCGCACCAGGCTGACGCTTGATCTGGTAGAGCAGGTCTGCGAACTCGGCACGGTCACGCTTGAAGCCGGTGGTGGAAACGTTGGCCAGGTTGTTGGAAATGACCGTCAGGTTGGTGTCCTGGGCGGACAGGCCGGTTTTAGCGACCCAAAGAGCCGGAAGCATGTTGTTTCTCCTCGTGCGCCTGTTTTACGGCACCCGTTCAAAAGTGATTAGCCGATTTGCAAAACCCGAGCCATGGCTTCGTCGCCTTCCTTGGCCGTGTTCATCATCTTGACGTGCAGTTCGAACTGGCGGGACAGCGCCAGCACCGAGGTCATTTCCTCGACAGCGTTGACGTTGCTGCCTTCCAGGAAGCCCGCCACCACCCGCACGTTGACGTCGGCGTCGGCCGGCTGGCCAGAGGTGGTGTGGATCAGACCGTCCAGGCCTTTGGTCAGGCCTTTGGTGTCCGGGTTGACCAGCTTTATGCGGTCGACCTCGGCCATCACCCGCGGGTCTTCACCCATGGAGCGAATGCTGAGGGTGCCGTCGGCGCCGACCTCAACCTTCTGCTCCGGCGGGATGGCAATAGGGCCACCGTTGCCGATCACCGGCATGCCGTTGCCGGCACGCAGCACGCCGAGGGCGTCGATGTTCAGGCTGCCGGTACGCACGTAGGCTTCGCTGCCGTCCGGTGCCTGCACGGCGATGAAACCCTTGCCGGTCACGGCAACATCCAGGTCACGACCCGTCTCGACCAACGGGCCTTCGCTGAAGTCGGTGGCCGGGCGCTCGGTCATGGCAAAGGCGCGCGCCGGAAAGCTGTCGCCGAACACCGGCATCGAACGCGCCTGTTCCAGGTCACGCTGAAAGCCGTTGGTGGAAATGTTCGCCAGGTTGTTGGCGTGGGCCTTTTGCGCCAGCGCGTTCTGGCTGGCGCCGGTCATGGCCACATAAAGCAACTTGTCCACAGTATCTCCTCTGCGCGTCGCTGCCGCGCTGTCACTGGGCAGGTCCGAAGCAATAATCGAACCAAGTCTTGAACCGCCTGTTTACGGGGGTTTCAGCGCGGCAAGGGGCAACAAACGTCAGTTTGTCGGCGGATGTTTGCCGCCTGCGGCAACGGTTGGCTAGTGGCTGCGGCAGGCAGCGTTGTTGTAGGGGCCCGAATGGCGCACCCAGCCTTCGCCCAGCTTGTTGGCCGAGCACATGTAGCGGCCGGTCACCAGGCTTTGCCAGAGATAGAACGGGGCGGGAGCAGCCGACAGCGGTAAGGCCATGGCCAGGAGGGCGGTAAGCATTAGCCGTTTCATGGGCGTGAACCTTGAGAAACCTGGGGCCGCTTTGCGGCCCATCGCCGGCAAGCCAGCTCCCACAGAGGATTGCAACCTCCGGTAGGAGCTGGCTTGCCGGCGATGGGCTGCAAGGCAGCCCCAATTACAGACAAAACCACACTAGCAGGCGACCATCAGGTCATCTGGATGATGGTCTGCATGATGGTGCTTTCGGTAGATATGGTCTTGGCGTTGGCCTGGTAGTTGCTCTGAGCCTTGATCAGGTTGACCAGCTCGCCGGTCAGGTCGACGTTGGAGTCCTCCAGCGCACCACCCGAGATCTGGCCCAGGGTACCGGTGTCCGGGGCGCCGATCACCGGCACGCCCGAGGCGTAGGACTCTTTCCAGTTGGTGCCGCCAATCGGCGTCAGGCCTTGCAGGTTGGCGAAGTTGGCAATGGCCACCTGACCAATCACCTTGTCCTTGCCGTTGGTGAAGCTGGCAAACAGGTAGCCGTTCTGGTCGATGCTCAGCCCCGACAGCTCACCGGTGGCGAAGCCATCCTGGGACTTGGCAATTTCTGCAGACGACGCGTTGTATTGGGTAGCACCCAGCATGTCCAGCTTCACACCCTCCGCATTCGCGATGGCGCCGTTGGCGGACCACTCACCGGCGGCATTTTTCTGCGCAGGAATCCAGTCATTCAGCCGGAACATCTTGTCCTCACCAATGCTCAGACCGCCCGCGACATCACCCGCAGTCAGCGCATTCTTGTCCAGCGTACCATCCGACTTGAAAGGCACCGCATTGACCAAGGGCGTGGTGGAAGCCGGATCTGCCGGGTTGCGACCATCGATGGTGGTGTGCATGGACCAGGTGTTGGTCGTATCGTCCTTGATGAAATATTGATTCATCTGGTGTTCATTGCCCTGGCTGTCATACACCGGGGTATTGAACGTGAAGTTGTAGGAACTTGCGTTGGTGGGGTCAAACGGCGTTACCGACGGGGAGGTTGCGGCTGAGTTGAGGTTGATCTTCTCGGTGATGAGGCTGGTCGGCTTCGGCGTGAGGTTGGAAGTGTCGATCTGCAGATTGGTCAGCACGCCCTGGATGATTTTGCCGTCCTCGCCCACTGCATAACCTTGCAGGTTGGCCCCCCCGGCATTTACCACATAACCTTGCTTGTCGCTGTAGAACGCCCCGGCACGGGTGTAGATTTTCGAGCCGTTGTCGTTCAGGGCGAAGAAGCCGTTGCCATCGATGGCCATGTCCAGCGCCTGGCCGGTTGCATTGATGTTGCCTGGCGTGAACAACTGCGAAACCGCGGCGGTCTTTACCCCTGTGCCGATCACTGTCTTGCCGGCACTGGTACCACGAATGGAGTTGGAGTACTGGTCGGCAAACTCGGCGCGCGATGACTTGAAGCCGGTGGTGGCGACGTTGGCAATGTTGTTGCCGGTAACGTTCAGGGCCTTGTTCGCTGCATAGAGGCCGCTAAGGCCGATATTGAAAGACATGTGTAACTCCTGTCGTTTTGCTCAGGCCCTAGATGCCAATGCTTTGGATTTTGGAAAGCGCAACACTGCCCAGCCCAGCCAGGTTGAGTGTCATCTCAGAACCGTTGGTACCCATGGTCACACTGGTGACCGAGGCCGGCAGGTTGGTGGTCATGGCCGTGGCCTGGCCGTCGATCGAGGCAGTGGCCTTGAAGCTGTAGGTACCTGCTGCCAGTGCTTCGCCGTCGTCGTCCAGGCCGTTCCAGGTGAAGTCGATCTTGCCGGCTTTCTGAGTACCCAGGTCGAGGGTGCGCACCAGCTTGTCGTCCTTGTCGTAGATACCCACCGAAGTAGCGGTGCTGGACGACGTCAGGTTGACCGAGCCTTTCATATCCTTGCTGGTGTCGACCACCGCCTTGTCGGTCTGCACAATCACATTGCGCCCGACCAATGACGAAGCCTGCAACGCCTGGGAGGACTGCAGCCCTGCCGCGATGTAGGTCACCGAGTCATTGAGCGACTGCATGCTCTCGAGGCTGCTGAACTGCGCCAGCTGCGCCACGAACTCGCCGTTTTCCTGTGGATCGAGCGGGTTCTGGTTCTTCATCTGGGTAACCAGCAACTGCAGGAAAGCATCCTTGCCCAGCGCGCTGCCGGCAGCGCCGGTGCTGCTGTCGGCCTTCGACGTCTGCTTCTGCAGCGAGGTCAGGTACGCGCTGCTGACGTCAGAGGTGGAATTGGTAGTGGTCATTGTCGGCTTCCTATCACTGCCCCAGGGTCAGGACTTTCTGCATCATGCTCTTGGCCGTGTTCATCAGCTCGGCGTTGGTCTGGAACGCACGGCTGGCGGAGATCATGTCTGCCATCTCCTCGACCACATTGACGTTCGGGTAGTAGACGTAGCCGTCCTTGTTCGCCGCCGGGTGGTTTGGCTCGTAGCGTGCTTCCAGGGTGCTCTGGTCCTCGACGATGCCTTTTACCTGTACGCCCTGCCCTGCTTCGCCCTGGTCTTCGAACAGCGACTGGCTACCGCCGGCTTGCGCATCCTGGAAGGTGGTGGCAAACACCGGGTGGCGGGCGCGATAGGTCTGGTCAATGCTCGAAGAGACGGTTTCGGCGTTGGCGATGTTGGAAGCAACGGTGTTCAGGCGCGTGTTTTGCGCGCTCATGCCGCTACCGGCAATGTTGAAGACACTGGAAAGGGACATGGTCATTCTCCCCGCAGGGCCGATACCAGCCCTTTGAATTTGCTGTTGAGCAAGGTGAAGCTGGCCTGGAAGCCAATGGCGTTTTCGGTGTAGTTCGATTGCTCGATCTGCGCGTCCACGGTGTTCTGGTCGATCGACGGCTGCAGCGGCGTGCGGTACTTGAGGGTATCGTCGCCCGCGATGGCGAGGCCTTCGGCTTCGATGTGGCGGCTATTGGTGCGGTCCATGGCGAAACGGCCGCTTTGCTGCTTGTCGCTTTCGGCGGCCAGCACAGAGGCGAAGTCCATGTCACGCGCTTTGTAATTAGGCGTGTCGGCGTTGGCGATGTTGTTGGCCAGCACTTCGGCGCGCTGGGCGCGGAAGCCCATGGCCTTTTCGTGGATACCAAGCGCCTTGTCGAAGCTGATGCTCATGTCGGGGAAACCTTCGGAGGTTGACCGGAATTTCGTTGAGCAAGGTATAGCAAGGGCTGTGCCAACCCAGGCAAAGCCCACAAATACGGGGCTACGAGGCACAGTGCTGTCAGGGTGATGCCAGAAAAGCGGCAAAGGCCTTCCGCCCTGGGCGGCGAAAGCGGCAATTGCCGGGCGGCAAAAGCGGCAAACCAAAAAATTGACGTCAGGCTGTCTGAGATCCCTACAGGCCTCTGTAGGAGCAGCCTTGTGCTGCGAAGAGGCCGGTGAAAGAACAGTGGATCAACTGCGCTTGCACCGGCCTCTTCGCAGCACAAGGCTGCTCCTACAAGGACCGCGCCTGTGGCTACTTGGCCTGGTAGATGATCCCCGGGCTGCACTGCACCATCTGGTAATGGTCCGGCAACCCGTTCAGCGCTTCCGAAGCGCCAAGGAACAGGTAGCCACCTGGCTTGAGGGTACTGTGAATGCGCAGCAGGATGTCCCGCTTCACCTGTGCCGAGAAGTAGATCAGCACGTTGCGGCAGAACACGATGTCGAACTTGCCCAGGCTGGCATAGCTGTCCAGCAGGTTGAACGAGCGGAACTCGACGCGGCTGCGAATCGCCGGCTTGACCGCCCAGCGCCCCGCCCCCTTGGGGTCGAAGTAGCGCTGCAGGCGCTCCTGGGACAGGCCGCGGGCAATGGCCAGGCTGTCATACTCACCGGTCTTGCAGTTGGTGAGCATGGTGCCGGACAGGTCGGTGGCAACGATCTGCGCGCCCATCTTCAACTGGCCAAGGTTGCTGCGCTCGAATTCGTCGATGGCCATCGAGATGGAATACGGCTCCTGCCCCGACGAACAAGCCGCCGACCACATGCGCAGGCGCTGGCCAGGGTTGTTGCGGATGAACTCGGGGATCACCTTGTTCTTCAGCACTTCGAACGGGTAGGTATCGCGAAACCACAGGGTCTCGTTGGTGGTCATCGCATCCACCACCTGCTCACGCAAACCACCGCGGGGCTGGGCCTGGATGCGTTGCACCAGTTCGCCCAGGCTCTTGATGCCCTGTTGCTCCATCAGCTTGTTGAGACGGCTGGAAACCAGGTACTGCTTATTCTCGCCCAGCAGGATGCCACAGGCTTTCTCCAGGAATACCCGGAACTGTTCGAAATCCAAATTACCCGTAGACACTCTTGCCGCCTCTTTTCAATCACTGGTGCCGGGGGCGCGCCCCCGACTGCTTCAATGCGCTGCCTTGATCCGGTCGACCACCCGTTGGGCCAGGTCGTCCGGCTTGAACTTGGCCAGAAAGTCATCGGCGCCCACCTTCTTGACCATCGCCTGGTTGAACACCCCGGAAAGCGAAGTATGCAGGCAGATGTGCAATTTTTGCATGCGCGGGTCGCTGCGGATCTCTGCCGTTAGCGTATAGCCGTCCATTTCCGGCATTTCAATGTCCGAGATCATCATCAGGAACTCTTCTTCTGGCTTTTTGCCCTCATCCACCAGCTGGCGCAGGTAGTTCAGGGCCTGACGGCCATCATTGAGCGCCACGACCTCCACCCCCACGGTCTGCAGGCAGCGGCTGACCTGCTTGCGCGCCACCGACGAATCGTCGACGGTCAGCACCCGCATCAGCACGGCCTTGTCCTGCGTCTCGGCATCGATCACCCCGGCCGATACCGACTCGGACGACGGCGACACTTCGGCCAGCACCTTCTCCACATCGATGATCTCGACCATGCGGTTGTCCACCCGGGTGACCGCGGTCAGGTAGTGGTCACGGCCGGTGCCCTTGGGTGGCGGATGGATCTCTTCCCAGTTCATGTTGACGATGCGCTCCACCGAGTGCACCAGGAAGCCTTGGGTCTTGGTGTTGTACTCGGTGATGATCACGAAGCTGTTGCGCGTCTCTTCCTGCAGCGGGCGCAACCCGGTGGCCATCGACAAGTCGAGGATCGGGATGGTCGCCCCGCGAATGTTGGCAACGCCACGCACCACCGGGTGCGCCTTGGGCAGCAGGGTCAGCGCAGGGCATTGCAGCACTTCCCTGACCTTGAACACGTTGATGCCGTAAAGCTGTTCGCCATTGAGGCGGAACAGCAGCAATTCCAGGCGATTCTGCCCCACCAGCTGCGTGCGCTGGTTGACCGAATCCATAACACCCGCCATGCCAGACTCCTTAATCTTTCAGCCTTTCGTTGCAACTCAGGTTACGAGTCGGCACGGGCTTTGCTTTTTTGAGCGTCATGCATACGAAAACGACAATTTTCCGACGATTGACGCGCCTGCTGACTGGCTCGCTGGCCACGTTGTGCCTGCTGGCGCCCGGCGTTCGCACGGTAGCGGACGCGCTCACCTTGCCTGAACAGCTTATCGGTGTCACCCAAGGGTTTCTTGAATTCACCGTCGAAGATTACCTGGCCACCACCCAGACCGCCGGCCGTTATGAAATCCAGGTCAACCCGCTGGACCCACGCCTGCGCATGCCGTTGTGCAGCCAGCAGCTGGACGCCTCGCTGGAAAGCCCCGCCCTGCCGCTTGGCCGGGTGACGGTACGGGTACGCTGCGACAGCGCAGCGCCGTGGACGGTGTTTGTTCCGGCCACGGTGCGGCTGTTCCGCGACGTGGTGGTGGTCACCCGCCCGCTCAAGCGCGACAACACGGTGGGCGAAGGCGACGTGGCCCTGCGCGAGCGCGATGTCGGCACCCTTGGCCAGGGTTTTCTGACCGAACTGGACCAGGCGGTGGGCATGAAGATGCTGCGCCCTACGGTCATCGACCAAGTGCTTACCCCGCAGCACCTGGAGCAGGCCGAGGTGGTGCGCAAGGGCGACCAGGTGGTGATCATCGCCCGCAGCGGCAGCCTGAGCGTGCGCATGCCGGGCGAGGCCCTGAGCAAAGGCGGCCTGAGCGAACAGATCCGGGTACGCAACCTGAATTCCAAACGGGTGGTCAAGGCCAGGGTGACTGGCCCGGGCCAGGTCGAGGTGAGCATGTAGCCCGCCACACATTGCGCTGGCAGTCAGGAACCGCTTTTCCTAAACTGTGTCAGAGAACGGGTTGGCGAGCTTGCTGACAGGCGGCCAAGCATTTGTGCCTAAAGTTTCTTTCGGGTTGGCCGAAAACAAGGCAAGCGTCCAAATACCCAGAGGTTCCTGATCATGGTCATCGACTTCAGTCGTTTGAATAACTCTCCGTCCGTCACGGGCGGCGTGCGCGGCAATACCGCGCCCGGCAGCGCCGAAAAACCGGCCGCCAGCCAGGAAGCGGCCACCAGCACCAGCGCCAGCGGAGAAGCGGTACACCTCAGCCAAGAGGCACAGCAGTTGCAGAAGATCAGCGACAAGCTGCGCGACGAGCCAGTCGTCAACAGTGCCCGTGTGGCCCAGTTGAAACAGGCGATCGCCGACGGCAGCTATCAGGTCGATGCCGGCAAGATCGCCAGCAAACTGCTCGATTTCGAAGCCCAGCGCTGACCGTTCGGCGCGCTGACTTCACGGACGCTAGAAAAGCCAAGAGTTAGCCATGCACGACACCACCTTGCTGCAACTGATCGAAGATGACATTGCCCCGATGCAGGAACTGCTCGACCTTCTGAATAAAGAAGCGATCGCCCTGCATGGCCGCGACATGCCGCTGCTGGAACAGATTCTGGCGCGCAAGCAGTCGCTGATCATCTTGCTCGAGCAGCATGGCCAGCGCCGCAGCCAGTTGCTCGGCAGCCTGGGCCTGAGTGCCGATCGCACTGGCGTGCAAGCGGTAGCCGCCCAATCGCCCCATGGCGAAGCGATGCTGCAGCGGCTCGACATGCTGTCGAAACTGATGGATGACTGCCAGCAGGTCAACCAGACCAACGGCCGGATCATCCAGGTGCAGCAACACGTCACCAACAACCAGATCAGAATCCTCATGGGCGGCGACTCGCCGTCGCTCTACGACAGCCGCGGCAGCACCTCGCTGCTGGCCAAGCCACGGGCCCTCAGCCAAGTGTGATTTTTCTATCAAGGCACGGAACATACTGGCAAAATGCCGTAACTTGCGTGTGTCGCTTTTGCCTGGAGAACGATAAGCCGTGTTCAATGAAACCGAAGCCCCGCAACCGCCAAAGGTGCTGAACACCCCCTTGGAGATTGCGGCCAACTTGCGGCAACTGCAGGAAAGCCACGACCCCCTGATCATCACCTTCCATGACCGCAGCCAGCGCTTCCAAAGCTACGTGGTGCACGTGGACCGTGAAAGCAACACCCTGGCACTGGACGAGATGATCCCGCGCGACGGTGAAAAATTCATCGAAAACGGCGAGCACTTCCGCGTTGAGGGCTTCCACGATGGCGTGCGCATCGCCTGGGAATGCAACCACGAGCTGAAGATCAGCGAAGTCGACGGCCACCGCTGCTACAGCGGCGCCATGCCTCAAGAGATGACCTACCACCAGCGCCGCAACGCCTTCCGCGCCGCGCTGAAGCTGTCGCAACTGGTCGACATCATCCTCGATGGCACCCACCTGAAGGGTAACGGCGCCCTGCGTGGCAAGCTGCTGGATATCTCGGCCACCGGCTGCAAACTGCGTTTTGAAGGCGACGTGGAAAGCCGCCTGCAACTGGGCCAGGTGTACGAGCGTTTCAAGGCGGGCAACCCGCTGGGCCTGGTGGACACCATGGTCGAACTGCGTCACCTGCACTATGAAGAGCGCATCAACACCACCTTCGCTGGCGTGCGCTTCCATAACCTGAGCGGGCAGGCACAGCGCAAGATCGAGAGCTTTGTGTACCAGCTGCAGCGTGAGGCGCGGCGGTTCGACAAGGACGACTATTGATCGTCGGCTGAATGCAAAAACGCCACCTATCGAGGTGGCGTTTTCATTTGTGTTCTTCCAGTGCCGGCCCTTTCGCGGGTAAACCCGCTCCCACAGGTACGGCGCTGGGCTCAGGCCTGGTGCGGTCCCTGTGGGAGCGGGTCTACCCGCGAAAGGGCCGGTACAGGCTTACAGCGACTTGCTGACCTCCTCCGGTTCAGCTGCAGGTTGCGCAGCCCCTTTATCTTCATCCTCGGTATCTTCCGCCGCCACCGGCGCCTGCATCACGTCCTGCACGGTCTGCTCATCCACCCGTGGGTCCAGCGCTGCCGACAAGGGCGAACCGGCCGCCGGCATCGCTACGTGGCCCAACGGCGCATCCTGCACCTGATGCAACCCGGTAACCGCTTTCGGCCGAATGCGCCACACCAGCACCAGGGCGAAGAACACAAAGAACGCATACAGCATCTGCGCGCCCAGCACCTTCATCAGCACGCCCGCCGCCAGGGGCCCGATACACGCGCCCACGCCATAGGTGACCAGCAGCATGGCCGTCAGCGACACCCGTCGCTCGCTTTCCACGTGGTCGTTGGAAAACGCCACTGCCAGCGGGTACAGGCAGAACTGCAGCAACGAAATCAGGAAACCGAAACCAAACAGCAGCTCCAGCGGCACACTGGGCAGTATCGCCAAGGGCGCAGCAGCCAGCGCCAGGCCTATTGCCACGCTGCGGATCAGCACCGCCCGGTCGTAACGGTCAGACAACCAGCCCAGCGGCCACTGCACCAGCAGGCCGGCAAAAATGCAGCTACCCATGAACAGACCGATCTGCTCGGTGGTCATCCCCTGGCTTGAGGCATACAAAGGTGCCAGGCCGTAGAACGAGCCGACGATCAACCCCGAGCCCAGTACCGTACTGAGCGACTGCGGCACGCGCTTGATAAAGAACTTCGGCTCCATCGGTGCCGGGCGCAAGGGCGCCGGGTGAATGCGCCGGGTCATTGCCACCGGCACCAGGCACAGGGCAAAACACATCGCTACCAGCATCAGCAGCTCCGGGCCAAGCTCAGGGTGCACTACCAGAATCAGTTGGCCAAGCACCAGCCCCAGGTACGAGGCGATCATGTAGCCACTGAACACCGCGCCGCGGTGCTTCACATCGGCCTGCTCGTTGAGCCAGCTCTCGATGACCATGTACTGGCACATCATCCCCAGGCCGACGATCATCCGCAGCCCGACCCAGGCCGGTAGCCAACTGGTCATGCCATGGCCAAGTACCGCCGCGCCGACGATACCGGCGCAGGTGGCATAAGCGCGAATGTGCCCTACCCGGCCAATCAGCCGGTGGCCGACCTTGCCGCCGACGGCCAGGCCAAAGTAGTTGGCCGCCATCAACGCACCCACCCACAGGCTGTCGACATGGTCGGCCGCCAGGCGCAGGGCCAGGTAGGTACTGAGCAGGCCCGAGCCGATCAACATCATCAGCGCAGCGAAATACAACGACTGAAACGGCTTCCATACATTTCGCATACGTACCGAAAAGCTCCCTGGTCAGGTGGCGGTTGGGTGCTAGAAGCATAAGGGCAAAAACCGCGTCGCGCAGGCCCTCGGCAGCGAAATAGCGCTACCAGGGCGCGCCCGGTGCAGGTGGTGTCGCGATCAGGCCTGTGCCGCCAGCACCCGGCGCTCCCACGGGGTGATCTCGTCGAAGAAATCGGTCAGCTCCAGGGTTTTGCTGGCGATGTAGCCTTCGATGAACTCGCTGCCGAACAGTTCCCGTGCCAGCGCGCTGCGCTTGAGCCGTTCGAGGGCGGCATGCAGGGTACACGGCAGGCTCAGGTGCTCGGGCACTTCAAACTCGCCCTGTATGGCCGGCGAAGGCTGCAGGCGCTGCTCGATACCGTGCAACCCGGCGGCCAGGCTGGCGGCGATGGCCAGGTAGGGGTTGGCGTCGGCGCCGGGCAAGCGGTTTTCGACCCGCCGCGCTGCCGGCGCACTGGCCGGAATGCGCAGGCCAGCGGCGCGGTTGTCCTCGGACCAGCAGGCATTGTTTGGCGAGGCATAGGGGTGGCACAGGCGCTGATAGGAATTGACGTTGGGCGCAAACAGCGCGGTGAAGTCGGCCATGCACGCCTGCAGGCCACCGATGAAATGGTGGAAGGTCTCAGTCGGCAGGCCTTGCTCGTCGCTGAACACATTACGCCCGCTGCCTGTTTCGACCAGGCTCTGGTGAATGTGCATGGAGCTACCGGGCGTACGCGCCAGCGGCTTGGCCATGCACACCACGGTCAGCCCATGCTTGAGCGCCACTTCCTTGAGCAGGTGCTTGAACAGGAAAGTCTGGTCAGCCAGTACTAGTGGGTCGCCGTGCAGCAGGTTGATCTCGAACTGGCTGACGCCCATTTCGTGCATGAAGGTGTCACGGGGCAGGCCGAGCGCGGCCATGCACTGGTACACCTCCTTGAAGAACGGGCGCAGGCCGTTGTTGGAGCTGACACTGAACGCCGAATGGCCAAGCTCGCGGCGGCCATCGCTGCCTACGGGTGGCTGGAACGGCTGCTGCGGGTCGCTGTTGGGGGCAAAAACGAAGAATTCGAGTTCGGTCGCCACCACTGGCGCCAACCCCCGGGCCGCGTAGCGGGCAATCACCGCCTTGAGCTGGCCACGGGTGGACAGTGCCGAGGGCCGGCCATCCAGTTCATTGGCATCGCAGATGGCCAGGGCGCGGCCGTCGCTGCTCCAGGGCAGGCGATGGACCTGGCTGGGTTCGGCCACCAGCGCCAGGTCACCGTCGTCGCTGCCGTAGAATTTTGCCGGCGGGTAGCCGCCCATGATGCATTGCAGCAACACCCCCCGGGCCATTTGCAGGCGGCGACCTTCCAGGAAGCCCTCGGCGGTCATCACCTTGCCACGCGGCACGCCATTGAGGTCGGGGGTGACGCATTCGATTTCATCGATGCCCTGAAGCTGAGCGGTGCTCATGACGCTTGTCCTTGTTGTTGTACGCTGACAACAACATAGGCTGCGGGTGTTTAAAATATCAAGCACCTACTAGGCACACCGGGATCGGTAGGAGCAGCCTTGTGCTGCGAAGAGGCCCGCATGGCCGCAGCTTCTCTACTGGTGCTGATGGCCTCTTCGCAGCACAAGGCTGCTCCTACAGGGGTCAGCGCAAGTCTTGACGATGGGCTACTCGCGCAAGGTCATGCCATTGGCCGGCAGTGGCAGGGCCGTCTTGTACCGCACCTGCTTCAAGGCAAAACTCGACCGGATATTCGCCACCCCCGGCAACCGCGTCAGGTAATCGAGAAACCGCTCCAGCGCCTGGATGCTCGGCAGCAGTACCCGCAACAGGTAATCCGGGTCCCCGGTCATCAGGTAGCACTCCATCACCTCGGGCCGCTCGGCAATCTCCTCCTCGAAGCGGTGCAACGACTGCTCCACCTGCTTTTCCAGGCTGACATGGATGAACACGTTTACGTCCAGCCCCAACGCTTCGGGTGACAGCAACGTCACCTGCTGGCGGATTACCCCCAGTTCTTCCATGGCCCGCACTCGGTTGAAACAGGGCGTGGGCGACAGGTTGACCGAGCGTGCCAGCTCGGCATTGGTAATGCGGGCGTTTTCCTGAAGGCTGTTGAGAATGCCGATATCGGTACGATCGAGTTTGCGCATGAGACAAAATCACCGGTTTTTTGTGTTTATGCGGAATGTTTATCTGCACCGCTCGGCAAAGGCAATCAACTTGAGAGAAAAATTCTCCTGCCGGACCACTAAGATGTAGATGACGCTGACCTACCAGTCACAAGCCGGTGTTCAGCGGCGGCCGCTTCAGAGCTCACAAAAACAAATACCCGAGCGAGCGTAAAAAGCATGAACGAGTACGCCCCCCTGCGTTTGCATGTGCCCGAGCCCACCGGCCGGCCAGGCTGCCAGACCGATTTTTCCTACCTGCGCCTCAACGATGCAGGTCAAGCCCGTAAACCCCCTGTCGATGTCGAGGCTGCCGACACCGCCGACCTGTCCTACAGCCTGGTCCGCGTGCTCGATGAGCAAGGCGACGCCCAAGGCCCGTGGGCTGAAGACATCGACCCGCAAATCCTGCGCCAAGGCATGCGAGCCATGCTCAAGACGCGGATTTTCGACAGCCGCATGGTGGTTGCCCAGCGCCAGAAGAAGATGTCCTTCTATATGCAGAGCCTGGGCGAAGAAGCCATCGGCAGCGGCCAGGCGCTGGCGCTGAACCGCACCGACATGTGCTTCCCTACCTACCGCCAGCAAAGCATCCTGATGGCCCGAGACGTGTCGCTGGTCGAGATGATCTGCCAGCTGCTGTCCAACGAACGCGACCCGCTCAAGGGCCGCCAGCTGCCGATCATGTACTCGGTACGCGAGGCTGGTTTCTTCACCATCAGCGGTAACCTGGCGACCCAGTTCGTGCAGGCGGTCGGCTGGGCCATGGCCTCGGCGATCAAGGGCGATACCAAGATCGCATCGGCGTGGATCGGCGACGGTGCCACGGCCGAATCGGACTTCCACACCGCCCTCACCTTTGCCCACGTGTACCGCGCCCCGGTGATCCTCAACGTGGTCAACAACCAGTGGGCCATTTCGACCTTCCAGGCCATCGCCGGTGGCGAGTCGACCACCTTCGCCGGCCGTGGCGTGGGTTGCGGCATTGCCTCGCTGCGGGTTGACGGCAACGACTTCGTCGCCGTGTACGCCGCCTCGCGCTGGGCCGCCGAACGCGCCCGCCGCGGCCTGGGCCCAAGCCTGATCGAGTGGGTCACCTACCGTGCCGGCCCGCACTCGACCTCGGACGACCCTTCCAAGTACCGCCCTGCCGATGACTGGAGCCACTTCCCGCTGGGCGACCCGATCGTGCGCCTGAAGCAGCACCTGATCAAGATCGGCCACTGGTCCGAGGAAGAGCACCAGGCTACCACGGCCGAATTCGAGGCCGCGGTCATTGCCGCGCAAAAAGAAGCCGAGCAGTACGGCACCCTGGCCAACGGTCACATCCCGAGCGCCGCCTCGATGTTCGAGGACGTGTACAAGGAAATGCCCGACCACCTGCGCCGTCAACGCCAGGAACTGGGGGTTTGAGATGAACGATCACAACAACAGCATCAACCCGGAAACCGCCATGGCCACCACTACCATGACCATGATCCAGGCCCTGCGCTCGGCCATGGATGTCATGCTTGAGCGCGACGACAATGTGGTTGTCTACGGCCAGGACGTCGGTTACTTCGGCGGCGTGTTCCGCTGCACCGAAGGCCTGCAGAACAAGTACGGCAAATCCCGCGTGTTCGACGCGCCAATCTCCGAAAGCGGTATCGTCGGCACCGCCGTGGGCATGGGCGCCTATGGCCTGCGCCCGGTCGTGGAAATCCAGTTCGCCGACTACTTCTACCCGGCCTCCGACCAGATCGTCTCGGAAATGGCGCGCCTGCGTTACCGTTCGGCCGGCGAGTTCATCGCCCCGCTGACCCTGCGCATGCCGTGCGGCGGTGGCATCTATGGCGGCCAAACCCACAGCCAGAGCCCGGAAGCCATGTTCACCCAGGTGTGCGGCCTGCGCACCGTCATGCCGTCCAACCCGTATGACGCCAAAGGCCTGTTGATTGCCTCGATCGAATGCGACGACCCGGTGATCTTCCTCGAGCCCAAGCGCCTGTACAACGGCCCGTTCGACGGCCACCACGACCGCCCCGTAACACCGTGGTCGAAGCACCCGCACAGTGCCGTGCCAGACGGCTACTACACCGTGCCGCTGGACAAGGCCGCCATTACCCGCCCCGGTAATGACGTGACCGTGCTCACCTATGGCACCACGGTGTACGTGGCCCAGGTGGCCGCAGAAGAAAGCGGCGTGGATGCCGAAGTGATCGACCTGCGCAGCCTGTGGCCGCTGGACCTGGACACCATCGTCGAATCGGTGAAAAAGACCGGCCGCTGCGTGGTGGTGCACGAGGCCACGCGTACCTGCGGATTCGGTGCCGAGCTGGTGTCGCTGGTGCAGGAGCATTGCTTCCACCACCTGGAGGCGCCGATCGAACGCGTCACCGGCTGGGACACCCCCTACCCTCACGCACAGGAATGGGCTTACTTCCCTGGGCCTTCGCGGGTAGGTGCGGCATTGAAAAAGGTCATGGAGGTCTGAATGGGCACGCACGTCATCAAGATGCCGGACATTGGCGAAGGCATCGCGCAGGTCGAGTTGGTGGAATGGTTCGTCAAGGTCGGCGACATGATCGCCGAGGACCAGGTGGTGGCCGACGTCATGACCGACAAGGCCACTGTGGAAATCCCTACGCCGGTCAGCGGCAAGGTGCTGGCCCTGGGTGGCCAGCCGGGTGAAGTGATGGCGGTCGGTAGCGAACTGATCCGCATCGAAGTGGAAGGCAGCGGCAACCATGTGGAAGTGCCACAGGCCAAGCCGATAGAAACGCCGGCCGCCCCTGTAGCCGCCAAGCCAGAGCCACAGAACGACGTAAAACCCGCCGCCTACCAGCCGCCTGCCACCCCTGAAGCAGCGCCCATCGTAGCGCGCCAGCCGGGCGACAAGCCGCTGGCCTCGCCAGCCGTGCGCAAACGCGCCCTGGATGCCGGTATCGAACTGCGTTACGTGCATGGCAGCGGCCCCGCCGGGCGTATCCTGCACGAAGACCTCGACGCCTTCATCAGCAAGCCGCAGCGTGCGCAAGGGCAAGCGCCGAATGGCTATGCCAAACGCACCGACAGCGAGCAGGTGCCGGTGATCGGCCTGCGCCGCAAGATCGCCCAGCGCATGCAGGACGCCAAGCGGCGTGTCGCGCACTTCAGCTATGTGGAAGAAATCGACGTCACAGCCCTGGAGGCCCTGCGCCAGCAGCTCAACAGCAAGTACGGCGACAGCCGCGGCAAGCTGACGTTGCTGCCGTTCCTGGTGCGTGCCCTGGTCGTGGCGCTGCGTGACTTCCCGCAGATCAACGCCACCTACGACGACGAAGCGCAGATCATCACCCGCCATGGCGCGGTGCATGTCGGCATTGCCACCCAGGGTGACAACGGCCTGATGGTACCCGTGCTGCGCCATGCCGAAGCGGGCAGCCTGTGGGCCAATGCCGGCGAGATTTCGCGCCTGGCCAACGCTGCCCGCAACAACAAGGCCAACCGCGAGGAGCTGTCGGGCTCGACCATCACCCTGACCAGCCTGGGTGCCCTGGGCGGCATCGTCAGTACACCGGTGGTCAACACCCCGGAAGTGGCGATCGTCGGCGTCAACCGCATGGTTGAGCGGCCAGTGGTCATCGACGGCCAGATCGTCGTGCGCAAGATGATGAACCTGTCCAGCTCGTTCGACCACCGGGTGGTCGACGGCATGGACGCCGCGCTGTTCATCCAGGCCGTGCGTGGCCTGCTCGAACAACCCGCCTGCCTGTTCGTGGAGTAAGCATGCAACAGACTATTCAAACTACCCTGTTGATCATCGGCGGCGGCCCTGGTGGCTACGTGGCCGCCATCCGCGCCGGGCAACTGGGCATCCCTACCGTCTTGGTAGAAGGCCAGGCACTGGGCGGTACCTGCCTGAACATCGGCTGCATTCCGTCCAAGGCGCTGATCCATGTGGCCGAGCAGTTCCACCAGACGTCACGCTTTGCCGGGCCGTCAGAACTGGGCATCAGCGTTGCCTCGCCGCGCCTGGACATCGGCCAGAGCGTAGCCTGGAAAGACGGCATCGTCGATCGCCTGACCACCGGGGTGGCCGCCCTGCTGAAAAAGCACGGGGTCAAGGTGATTCACGGCTGGGCGAAGGTGCTCGATGGCAAGCAGGTCGAGGTTGATGGCCAGCGCATCCAGTGCGAACACCTGTTGCTGGCCACCGGTTCCAGCAGTGTCGAACTGCCGATGCTGCCGCTGGGTGGGCCGGTGATTTCCTCGACCGACGCGCTGGCACCGAAAGCCCTGCCGCAACACCTGGTGGTAGTGGGCGGTGGCTATATCGGCCTGGAACTGGGCATTGCCTACCGCAAACTGGGCGCGCAGGTCAGCGTGGTGGAAGCGCGTGAGCGAATCCTGCCGACCTACGACAGCGAATTGACCGCGCCGGTCGCCGAGTCGTTGAGGAAGCTGGGCATCGCCCTGCACCTTGGCCACAGCGTCGAAGGTTACCAAAACGGTTGCCTGCTGGCCAACGACGGCAAGGGCGGGCAACTGCGCCTGGAAGCCGACCAGGTGCTGGTGGCCGTCGGCCGCCGGCCGCGCACCCAAGGTTTCAACCTGGAGTGCCTGGACCTGAAAATGAACGGCGCCGCCATTGCCATCGACGAGCGCTGCCAGACCAGCATGCACAACGTCTGGGCCATCGGCGACGTGGCCGGCGAACCGATGCTGGCGCACCGGGCCATGGCCCAAGGCGAGATGGTGGCCGAAATCATCGCCGGCAAGGCACGCCGCTTCGAGCCTGCCGCGATTGCTGCGGTGTGCTTCACCGACCCGGAAGTGGTGGTGGTCGGCAAAACCCCGGAGCAGGCCAGCCAGCAAGGCCTGGACTGCATCGTCGCGCACTTCCCGTTTGCCGCCAACGGCCGGGCCATGAGCCTGCAATCGAAGAGCGGTTTCGTGCGCGTGGTGGCGCGCCGGGACAATCACCTGATCCTGGGCTGGCAAGCGGTCGGCGTGGCGGTTTCCGAACTGTCTACGGCGTTTGCCCAGTCGCTGGAAATGGGCGCGTGCCTGGAGGATGTAGCCGGTACCATCCACGCCCACCCGACGCTGGGTGAGGCGGTACAGGAAGCGGCGTTGCGCGCCCTGGGCCACGCCCTGCATATCTGACACTGAAGCGGCCAAGGCCGCCTTGGCCCGGTACAGCGCCTGGTCGGCACTCGCCTACCGGGCGCAGGCGGTATGGCTGCCGAAGCGTTTCGTATAAGATATCCGCACCGCCCGATTGCTGGAAATTCCCGTGCCGCTGCCGTCTTTCAAAGCTACCGACCTGGGGGCGACGCCCTCGATGTCGGAAATCATCGCCAAACACCTGCGCGAGGCCATTATCTCGGGGCAGTTGGCCGAGGGCGAACCGGTGCGTCAGGACGAAGTGGCGCAGGCGTTCAACGTCAGCAAGATCCCGGTGCGCGAAGCCCTGAAGCGCCTGGAAGCCGAAGGCCTGGTGGATTTTCAGCGCAACCGTGGCGCGCTGGTTACCCGCATCTCGGAACCTGAACTGGCGCAGATGTTCGAGGTACGGGTGCTGCTGGAAGTGCAAGCGATCCGCCTGGCGATTCCGAACATGACCGAAGCACATTTTGCCCAGGCCGAAGCCATCTGCGCGGAGTTCATCGGCGAGGACGATGTGGGCCGCTGGGCCGACCTCAACTGGGCGCTGCACGCCTGCCTCTACGAACCGGCGCGGCGGCCCTACCTGGTCGGCCTTATCCGCTCGATCCATGACAAGGTGGAACGCTACCTGCGCATGCAGATGAGCCTGTCAGCGGGCAAGCTGCGCGCCGATCACGAGCACCGCGATATCGTTGCCGCCTGCCGCGCGCGCGATGTAGAGCGGGCGGCGCAGTTGGTCGAAGCACACATCAATGGCGTATGCCAGAGCCTGTACGAGCACCTGCCCCATAACTGACCCAACAGGCTATCACCGCCCCTTGTAGGAGCAGCCTTGTGCTGCGAAGGGGCCCGTGCAGCCAACACATTTCCCTAGGCCTTGCCGACCTCTTCGCAGCACAAGGCTGCTCCTACAGACCACTCGATCTGAAATCTCCCTTCTGGCTTCGTTTTTGCTTAACTAGATATCGTATACGAAATACCATATAAGGAATCGGCGGCGCCGGAATTCCCGGCGCCACCCTGCCTACTCCTTCTTCCAATAATGACGTATCGGAGTGCAAAACCATGGCCACACCCTCTTCGGCGGCATCCGCGAATGTCGCAAACACAGCAGACAAGGCCCCTGCGGGCATCAAGCGTGTGGTAGCTGCGGCCATGGCCGGCGCAGTCGCCGAGTGGTACGAATTCTTCCTGTACGGCACCGCCTCGGCGCTGGTCT
>Ga0213824_1000115_pt1 | contig 65524 bp, 62 predicted proteins | sample MC6MC0906MG_FD_179892 | JGI IMG/M metagenome (GOLD analysis project Ga0213824, IMG submission 179892) | Enriched soil aggregate microbial communities from Iowa State University, Ames, United States - MC6-MC0906-MG | ecosystem: Environmental > Terrestrial > Soil > Unclassified | place: USA: Iowa...
GCCATGTATGACCATTATTTAAATTACGCCAGATCGTATGTGTTATTTTTTCACTCATTTCATTATCAGGGAACAGTTGCCAAAAGGTTTTGCCGATAACACGCTTTGGGGTCCATTGGCTTGTTTTTAGAAATTCATTATTACATTCCAAGATAAATCCATCGTGATCGAGTGTAACAGTCATAAAGGTTGCATCTAAACCTTGCTTAAGGTTCACAAAGGTATTGCATTGAGAGATAGCCTGCGTCATTAATTCTGGGAGCATAAAAATCAATAGAATAAAACGTTCTCCCTCATCTGTAAAAGGTTTAGCTAGCAGAGCTGTTGTTATTTCTGCATTTGAAGTTGTGTGTACTTGAATTTTTTCTAGATACGTACTGTCCTCATTTTGTAAAATAGATTGAAGTGTTTCGACAGGAAGCTGACGCAGTAGATTTTCGTGTATAGATGGAGTAGTATTTCCTTTAATATCATTAGCTGATAAGCCAATCAGATGTTCAGCACTCTTTCCCCAGACTGTTGCTTGTCCATCTTGATTAATGATAATTGCAGGAAAAGGAAGTGAATTTAAATAATGTTCATCAATCGTAAATGATTTATGCATATGACTCATGATTATTCGATCTCCTTGGGTAATCAATATATACTAATATTATAGATAATAATCGGGAATTAGTCATTATGAATATATTTGTAAATATTTGATAGTAAAAATTAATAGGACTTTTCTAGTGAAATATAAGAAATGATTTGAAGAAAAGTAACAATTTTTAGTACGTATATAGGAAGCAGGATTGGTATGAAACGTTTAAAAGGAATAATATTTATCGTCTCGGGTGCTATGTTATGGGGAGCAACTGGCCCTTTAATGGAGTGGTTGCTTAATCATACACCTTTGACTGTATCCTTTATGTTAACAATCCGTTTATCGGTTGCAGGTATATTACTACTTACATATTTATTGTTAACAGGAAAAAATATTTTTGGAATTTGGCAACACAAGCTATGGGGGAGGCAACTCATAGTTTTTGGTATTGCAGGTATGCTTGGTGTCCAATTTACATTTGTTGCTGCAATTAATGAAAGTAATGCTGTGCTTGCTACCTTACTACAGTTTTTAGCGCCAATATTTGTTGTCGCGTATGTCTCTCTTAGTTTAAAGAAATGGCCACCAAAATATCAAGTGTTAGGTATTATTGGTACCCTTATAGGGTTATTTCTGTTACTAACGAATGCATCATTTGAAAGTTTACTTATTAGTCCAAAAGCCTTGTTATGGGGAATAGGAGTAGGCTTAACATTTGCATTTTACACCTTGTATCCTGCACGCTTAATGAAGGAGTGGAGTGTGCTTTTAGTAGTGGGCTGGGGGATGCTGGTGGGTGGCTTCACTTTGGGCTTAGTAAGCCGTGTTTGGCAGCAGTCCACTCAATGGGTTGTTCTAGTAGATTTTAAAATTTTAATGTTATTAGTTGCTTTAATATTTTTTGGAACAGTAGCTTTTATATTGTTTTTAAGTAGTATGAAATACATTACGGCAGTTGAAACGAGCATTCTTTCTAGTATTGAACCATTAACAGCAATGGTGATCTCTGTTATTATTTTCGGTACTTCTTTAGGTTTTTGGCAATTAATAGGAGTATTCGTTATGCTTGTTTGTGTAACCTGGCTTTCTATAGCAGGAGAAAAAGCATAAATATACTATAGTGTTAGTAGTTTTTAACTATCATTAAATTTTATCTACCAACAAGGGGGAAAGAATATGAAAGAAGTTTTTTCCTATGTAAAGCCATATAAATGGACAGCTATTTTTGCTTTATGTTTAATGCTTTTAGAGTTATTTGTAGAGCTTGTGCAGCCACTCATTATGGCAAAAATAATCGACGAGGGAGTAAGGGCACAAAATCAAGGAATGGTTTTGCAATGGGGGGCTGTTTTACTTGGGCTATCTTTTGTTGCCTTTCTGGCGGGCGTTATCAATTCTTATTTTTCTTCACATACAGCTCAAAGCTTTTCATATGATCTTCGAAATGCCCTGTTTGATAGGATTCAATCCTTTACGCTAGCAACCTATCAAAAATTCTCCACTGCATCGCTTATTACTCGATTAACAAATGATGTTACACAGGTACAAACGGTGCTGTTTATGAGCTTACGTATTATGCTTCGAGCGCCACTTGCTGTGATAGGAAGCATTATTATGGCTTTTGTCGTAAATCCGAAATTAGCTTTATTTTTAGTTATTGGTGCACCGATCATTTTTATTTTTCTTCTTTTTATGGTGGCAAAAGGTGTGACTTATTTTGGGCGTGTACAAAAGAGGGTCGATCGTTTAAACAGAGTTTTACAGGAGAATTTACAGGCGATACGATTAGTAAAGGCTTACTTAAGAGGGGCATATGAGGCTACACGCTTTGATGAAGTTGCATCACGGTTAAAGGTTGATACTGTGAAGGCCTTACGCATAATGGAATATATTATGCCGGTTCTTTTGTTCATTATGAATATGAGCCTGCTCGCAGTTTTATGGTTTGGTACAAAACAAATTGCTACAGGAACAACGCCACTTGGTGATATTGTGGCTATTGTGAATTATGCAATGCGTATGACAGGCTCATTTTCAATGTTCGCTTTTATTATTATCTTCTACGCACGTGCAAAGGCATCTGCAGAACGTATGGCAGAAATCCTTTCCGTTGAAAATGAGGTTGAAGATACATCTCTTTTAGAAGAAGTAGGTCATGCCACACAATATGGAGAATTAACCTTTGACCATGTTAGTTTTACTTATCCAGGAGGAGATGTTCCTGTTCTGTCAGATGTGAGCTTTCAAGTTAAGTCTGGCGAGAAACTAGCGATCATGGGGGCAACTGGTGCAGGAAAATCAACATTATTACAGCTCATTCCTCGGTTCTATGAAGTAACGCAAGGCAGAATACTTGTGGAAGGTCAGGATGTGCAACATTGGGATTTACAAGAGTTGCGGGAAGTGATTGGCTATGTCCCCCAGCAGTCATTGTTATTTACAGGAAGTATTGCAGATAATGTGCGTTGGGGAGATACACAGGCTGAAATGGATGCTGTATTACAGGCTACAATGCAGGCGCAAATTCATGCATCGGTTGAAGATTTTCCAAATGGTTATGATACCAAGGTTGGGCAAAAAGGTGTCAATTTATCTGGGGGGCAAAAACAGAGGTTATCTATAGCTAGAGCTCTTTTGAGAAAGGGACATATTTTAATGCTTGATGATAGTACTAGTGCTTTAGATGTGAAAACTGAACAGTCTTTGTGGGCGGCACTGAGTGAAGAAAAAGCAACGATGCTTGTTGTTACACAAAAAATACGTACAGCTAAAGGTGCAGATCGCATTTTACTGATTGATGCTGGAAAAGTAGTTGCTTATGGCACACATGAAGAGCTTTTAGAGACTTCCTCGCTTTATAAAAAAATAGCTATCTCTCAACAGGAGGTGGAGGATTAATGGGATTTTTCCAGAAACCTTTTGGCTATGAACCGCTTTTGACAAAAGATGATCTGAAACAGGGTGTGAAGAAAAAGAAGGGGCCACGTGCAGCTGATTGGAGAAGTACATTGCTGCGGTTATGGAAAATTGTCGACGAACAACGTGCACTGCTTATTGTGGTGCTCTTATTAGTGATGATTAGCTCCATATTAGCTTTAGTTGGTCCTTATGTAATCGGTCAAATGATTGATCACTATGTTATGCATGGCGAGCTTTCAGGCTTAGATAAAGGGATTGGCTTATTAATTGGTATTTATGTGTTATTAGCCGTTTCACTTTTCCTACAAAACTATTGGATGATTGGCATCGCCCAGCAAACGATCTATAGATTAAGGACAAGTGTATTCACTCATTTTCAAAGACTGCCAGTGGCATTCTTTGATCGTCGTCAGCATGGAGAATTGATGAGTAGAATGACGAATGATATTGAAGCTGTCAGCTCAACATTGAACAGTTCCTTTATTCAGGTATTTTCAAGTGTTCTTACGCTTGGTGGAACCGTCATTATTATGCTCAGTTTAAGCCCATTGCTGACAGTTCTGACGATGATCATTATTCCACTGATGTTTTGGGCGATGCGATGGATTACACGTCGTACAGCACCACTGTTTAAAGAACAGCAGGTAGCTATTGGCGCCTTAAACGGGATGATCGAAGAAACAATTTCAGGACAGCGGATTGTGAAGGCATTTTCACAAGAGGAGCGAATGAAAGCAGAATTTCGTGAAAAAAGTTTGCGCTTAAAAAGAACTGGTTTTTGGGCACAGACATACTCAGGTTATATTCCTAAAGTTATGAACTTCTTAAATAATATGAGCTTTACCATTGTAGCAGGTGTAGGAGGAGTTCTTGCGTTATATGGACATGTATCGATAGGGGTAATTGTTATATTCACTGAATATGCACGACAATTTACACGTCCTTTAAATGATTTAGCAAACCAGTTTAATACAGTACTGTCAGCCATTGCTGGTGCAGAACGTGTATTTTCCTTGCTTGATGAACAACCAGAGGCAGAAAATGTGTCAGCACAAAAGCATCAGCTATTGGGACATGTAACGTTTAAGCAGGTGTACTTCAAATATGAACTAGAAGAAGAGGGGTACACACTAAAAAATGTAGACTTTAAAGTGGAACCTGGTCAAACGGTAGCCCTTGTTGGTGCAACTGGGGCTGGTAAAACGACAATCCTTCAACTTATTGCAAGATTTTATGACGTCTCAAAGGGAGAGGTATTATTTGATGGTATAAATGTACAGCAAATTGATCGACAATCCCTTCGTTCACAAATGGCCTTTGTCTTACAGGATCCATTTTTGTTTGAGGCTTCTGTTCGCGAGAATATCCGATATGGTAGACTGGATGCGAGTGATGCAGAGATTGAGGAAGCGGCCAAGCAAGCTAATGCACATGAATTCATTATGAAACTAAAGGATGGGTATGATACTATTCTTGCAGCGGATGGACGCGAGATTTCCCAAGGCCAAAAGCAATTACTTTCTATAGCAAGGGCACTTATTGCTGATCCGAAAATTTTACTATTGGATGAAGCGACAAGCAGTATCGATACTGTGACAGAACTGGCGATACAAGAGGCACTCGATACGTTAATGCAAGGGCGCACGAGCTTTGTGATCGCACATCGTTTAAATACTGTCCATAATGCCGATATGGTCTTAGTGATGCAAAAAGGGGAATTAGTGGAGGCTGGACCTCAGCAAAAGCTAATCGAATCAGGTGGTCTTTATGCACAAATGCTGCATTCATCCTCACACCATCTTGAGGAATAGATGGAAAAAGAGCAATTTCATTTGAAGTTGCTCTTTTTTATTGAATTAAAATGTTATTAATTTGAATAAATGGTATAATTATTATATAACATTATTAAAATATGAAGCAGTAGATAGTTTAAAAGTAATGGGTTGTGAAAGAATAAATATCTCTATTTTAGAAAAATTAGTATATTATTTCTAGTAAATTTCAGTCATTTTACTGAATTTTTATAGTATAAATCCTTTTATTTTTCTAATATTTGAAGTAAAATTCTGATTAATAGCGGGTATTAATATATTTTGTTGCCAGCTTATTTTCATTCTTGCTACAATAGGGCAATAGTCTGTTACAGGAACGGAGTAAATGATGAATATTTCAGTGATGACAGTGTCTTTTCCATTAGATGGAGAAACATTGAAAGAAGTAAAGTTATTATGTGAAGAAGCAACAGTTCAAGATTATCGAGTATATGAAACCATTATGAATGTACCAATGGCTAGCTCTTTCGAGAATAAAGGCTTCATGGTACTAGCGTATGAGGATGATAAGGATTTACTAGTTGGTGCTGCTAGTGCTATCGACTTAATGGGACTTCATACATATGAGTGGTCATTAGTGGTGACACCTGCATATCGACAAAAGGGTATTGGAACTGCCTTAGTTGAGGGTATACAAGTAGGGCTAAAAGAAAGAGGGGCAGAGGGGCAATTAGCTGTAGTAATTGATGGTTCCCCTTATGGGCACACATTTATTGAAAACAAAGGGTTTACCTATAGTTTTTCAGAAACGACTCTAGAAACAAAAGCAGAGCCCGTTACATTACGAAGTGATATAAATATTCAAGCCTATAACGGAGAGCAAGCTGAACTGATTACTATTTATTGTGAGGCTTTTGGAGATCTACCCGAAGAATCAGAAGAGCTTATTGCTTTTAATACATCAACAAATGGAAGAGAGCTTTGGATTGCTTACAGAGATGGTGCAGTTGTTGGCACAGTGACTACAGCTAAGGAAAATGAAATCCAGTGGGTAACTGCACTTGCTGTACATCCAAATTGTGAAGGACAAGGTATTGGGACAGCCCTTCTTTCCTTTTCAAAGGATTATGCGAGTAAGGTTGGTGCAGCGTTTGTCATGCTAGATGTAGAAGTAGACAATAAAAAAGCACTTTCTGTCTATGAAAAAGCAGGCTTTATGAAAGCACAGCAAATTGATTATTATGTAAAACAATAGAAAAAAGGGTGATGAGAGGTATTTAATATCAACTCATCGCCCTTTTTTATCATAATCACCTACTATCTTCATATAATATTAATAAGCTTTAAGAAAGGAGTCGTGATCATGCGCATGCCAGCATTGCCAAAGAAGAAGTCTCCTCCGAAGGAAGCCCCTAATTCATGGTGGAAAGTTGTGAAAGCTTATTTATCCAAAGGGAAGTTTTATAAATTACCCCCAAGAAATTAATGATGCAAAGAAAAAAGTCGCCTTTTAGCGACTTTTTAATTTTCTAATAAAAATGTCTTTTTGGATGGACCGATTAAGTATAGCTCGTGCATGGCTCGTGTAAGAGCTACATAAAGTAGCTTTCGGTCAATTGGTGTATCGTAAAATGGTGTATCGTAGGCAGCTACAATGACAGCATCAAATTCAAGTCCCTTAGCTAAGTGACTTGGCACAACAAGTAACATTTCTTGATTAATAGATTCATTTTCCGTTAGTAGTTGTGAAGCAATATCATTGTCTTTTAATGCCTGTTGCATAGTAATGGCTTCTGCAGTAGTTTTGCAAATTAAAGCGATGGATCGATGGCCATTTTGACGAATAGCTTCAAAAATCTCTTTAACTTTGAAGGCATCGAATTGCTCTGCTTGAATAAAACTTGGTACTTTACCGTGACGCACAACGGGTTCTACTAAAGGTAGCTGTTCATTCATTTGCGCTAGAATTTGATTCGCGACTTCCATAATTTCAATTGTTGTTCGATAGCTTTTTTGCAAAGTGCGGAAGCTTGCACGAGGAAATAAGCTTTGGACAGGTTCCCAGGCTGTTAATGAGCGATAGCTATGGATACCTTGTGCTAAATCACCGACCATAGTAAACATATCTGTATCAAGACCTGCTTTTAAAGCAGCAAGCTGAAATAAACTGTAATCTTGGACCTCATCGATAAAGACAACACGCATCTTCCATTCATCTGCAATGCCTTTTAAACGTGCTTGTAAATAGTATAGTGCAGCTAAATCTTCGAGTGCCCATTGTTCTTTACGATGTGCCTGCAAAAATTGTTGCTGTTCAAGGTAATGCCATTCAGGGGCGAGTTCTGCTAATAATTCTGCATCGGTGAGAAGGGTACGATAGAGTGTTTTAATATTATGTTTGGGAAAGCGACGCATATAAGCTGATGCCGTTGTCTTCGTTTCTTTTTCAATGGCAGGAATTCGTTCATCACGCTCATCAATGAATTTTGTGACAACACGTCGCCGTTTTTCATCATCTCGAATTCCATTTAAGGCTTTACCCAATGCTTCATCATACTTTTTATGGAGTGTAGCTAAAACAGCCTGTTTTTTTTGACGTACATGGCTTGCTAAGACCTTTTTAATATGTTCAAGTCGCTTTTCGATAGGCATATATGAGAATTCATATAAAAACAGCTTCTTCAGGTGGGAAGCACGCATGATACAGTATTTTTCAATATAGACATCTTCGAATTGCTCTGCGATCTTTTGTTCCAGCTTTTGTACGTAGCGTTCGATGACATCACGATAGTAAAGTGAACCTTTCATTTCAGCAATCCAGGCAGTAGGCTGACTGCCTCCAGCAACGAGCAATTCTAATTGTTCATTTGGATTTTGAAGCTTAAGCTTTAATTTAGTGGCAGAAAGAACGTAGTCTGTAAAAGTAGTTTGGCATATTTTATCGACGCCAAGCTCTGGTAAAACATCGCCTATATAATCAATAAATAACTTATTCGGTGCTAAAATCATGAGCTGCTCAGGATTAAAATGTTCACCCATTGTATAAAGGAAATAGGATATTCTGTGTAGAGCAATGGTTGTTTTTCCACTACCAGCAGCACCTTGCACAATAATTGGTTGACGAAGATGTGCTCGAATAATTTCATTTTGTTCCTTTTGAATGGTTGAAACAATTTCAGTTAGACGGACATCAGCTTTTCCAGCTAATGCTTCTTGTAGTAGTTCATCATTTGTTGTTAGATCAATATCTCGTATATCGAGTAATTCGCCATTTTCGATCTTGTATTGCCTTTTAGCAAAGAGATGTCCTTTATGAACTTCACCACGGACATCGTACTCCATGTCACCAAGACGTCCATCATAATAAACATTAGCTACGGGTGAGCGCCAGTCAACAATAATGGGCTCATGGGTTTCACGATGAAATAGTGATGTTTTCCCAATATAAAGGAATTCTTCTGGGTCACCGGTTTTTTGGAAATGGATTCTAGCGAAATAGGGCTTCTTGCGAACGGCCTCTAGACCTTCTTTTTGATTACGTGCCATTTCAAAAAATCTGGCATTTGTTAAGATATTTAAATAACTTAAACTCGAATCTAAGTAATCAAGATCGGCCATAGATTTGCGGATATTTTCTTGAGCAGATTTTAAATCTCGTTGTGATTCGTCTAATATTTGTTGCATATAGCCTTGGGTATACGCTAACCGCTCTACTTCAGCCTGAAAATCTGGATGTTGTACAGTCATTTTTTAGCACCTCCTAGGTACTTACAATTTCAAAGTAGATTATCATACTACTATATATAATATTTACCAGCAAGTGAAAGCTAAAATGTTAATTATGCTACTATTACATGGGGCTGGAAGGTTTTTCTTTGAATAATAATAGAGGAGGTTATTGAATTTGGACATATTTGCACATAGAGGTGTTTCGATAAACTATCCAGAAAATACGATGGCTGCCTTTCAAGCAGCATCAAAGCTTCCTATAGCAGGGATAGAGCTAGACGTTCATTTAACCGCAGATAAAGAGGTAGTGGTGATTCATGATGAGACCATTGATCGTACCTCCAATGGCTCAGGCTATGTAAAAGATTTTACATTACAACAATTACGTACATTTGATTTTGGCTCGTGGTTTTCACGGGAGTTCGGAGATGAAGTAATTCCTACCTTAGGGGAAGTGTTGGAGTTATTTGCAGGTACCAATCACCGTATCAATATTGAACTGAAAACAGACATTATTGCATATGAAGGAATCGAAGCGCTCGTGCTCAAAGAAGTAGCAGCACAGCAAATGACAGAGCGGGTGATCATTTCATCTTTCAATCATGAATCATTGCAAACAATATCAAAAATAGCGCCTTATATAGAAAGTGCAGCATTGTTTGCAGAGGTGCTGGTGGATTTCCCAACTTACATTGCTCTTATACCAGCTAAGGCGTTACATGTAAGTTTGCCAACTTCCTTCCGTAAATCAGTTAAACTAGCTCTCGCTGAAGGTGCAACTGTACGTGTGTATACCGTCAATGAACAACGCGATGCTCGAAGTTTACAACAGCTCGGTGTACAGGCGATATTTACAGATGATCCAGAAAAAATATTAAGAGCCCTTAGTTAGAGCAAAAGTGGACAGTTAGGAGACAAAAGCTTCCGTGGAATCATTTGCATTTTCAAAATACCCACGGAAAGCAACGTCTTCTAGAGGGTTTTTACCATTTTGCACGATGTTCCTCAATACATCCGAGCATTTGTTGAATAACCAGTGTTTCACCATTGTCGAGTAAAATAGAACCGTCGTAATAGCCAAATAGTTGATGTACCTCTGATTTAACTAGTTTGGCATTCGTTTGGGCTATACGCTCAAAAAAGGGTGAAAAGGTTAAGGAGACCTGATTAGAAAATTTTGTTTTCACTTTCCAACGCTGCATATAATCTTCAGAATCATATTGAAATAATAAATCCTCATGTATTTTTGTCATTTTACCATCAACAAAAACAGCATTTTCAGTCATGCCTGTGCCATCTGTCCATTTACCTCCTAAATTAAGTCCGATGCGTCGTCCACGTACTCGTTGAGAGGCCATTCCCCAATTCCATAATGCTTCACGTGGCCATACACCTCGTCCATAATCCAACACAGCAAAATTCTCCTCAGCTGAGAAATTAAAACGCCGAGTACCAATTGTGACAACACCTGATGTTGGCAATATGTGATGCTTGCCTGTGAACTGAAATGTTTTGCGATTCCAAGGAATGACTACATTTAAGGTTTCGTCCGCTGGTGGGTGCTGAATGATAAGCTTTGCTCGTAAAACATCTCCGTCAAAGTTTGGTATGGAAACAGATAGATGTGTTTCATTTTGTATATATAATAAATCAATCATCATTTCACTATTTTTAAATGAAACAGATTCTAAAACCTGTGTAGGCATTTTTAGTTTACCACCAAAGGGGATTGTGATCGTTTTTTCAAAATAGCGCTGTGTTTCATATTCAAGGAAATAAACGAAGCAGACTGCTGCGTAATCTAGATGACTAATCGTAGCTGAAAACAAGATTTCATCACCGTAGACACACCAATAGTTCCATTTCTTTTTGCGCATGAGATGGCCGCTTAAATTGCTATTAATAAGTGGTTTGCGTGCAAATCCGATGGCTGCTGGATTTAAATTACCTTTTTTATCGCATAAAAGAGTTGGCTGTAAAATCTCTTTTTCAGCATGCTGCCTCACATTCAACATCCCTTCTGGTCATAAAATAAAATTGACATATCTTTAATCCTTATTGTAGCAAAAATGTTCTTGAAATTGGAAAGGAACATGCTGAATATAATGGATTTCAATAAGAATTATGAGGAAGGACCTAACTAATAGAAATGCTTAAATAGACATATGATGGCATGAGGAGGTTATGTATGGCAAAAATGTATAATAGGCAGGCTGCAGTTCAATATGCTAATTTGTGGTGGAACAGACGCAATCCTGCTTTTCCAAATTTTGATGTAGATTGCACGAACTATATATCTCAGTGTTTACTTGCAGGAGGGGCACCGATGCGAGGTGCACCAAGTAGAGAGAAAGGCTGGTGGATTCAGCAAGGGAATTGGAGCTTTAGCTGGTCTGTTGCCCATTCATTACGATGGTATTTAGAAGGATCTACAACAGGATTGAAGGGTAGACGTGTTCAATATGCAGAGGAACTAGAGCTTGGAGATGTCATTTTTTATGATTTTCAAGGGAATGGTAGAATTGACCACTCCGTTATTGTTACAAGTATTCAAAATGGTATTCCTTATGTGAATGCCCACACCTCAGATAGTATTAATCGACCTTATTTTTATGAGGATTCCACCGCCTATACGCCAAGCATGACCTACTTTTTCTATCATATAGATGACAGCTTTGCTTAGGAACAGGTAGTTTTAAAGCATACAAATATATGATAATGTGAAAGATAGAAGAGATAAACTCTAATATGTTGTCTTATGGTAGAAGGAGAATTGATATATGAGCGAACAAATTTTATCTGTTAGAGATGCAATTATTCAACGTCGTTCCATTAAAAAGTTTAATGGCCAGCCTGTAGAGCGTGAGGATTTAATGGCTATTATTGACGATGCAGTATGGGCTCCCAATCATGGTAATCGTGAGCCGTGGCGATTAGTTGTTGCCTGTGGAAAGGAATTAACAAATCTTCACCAGCTATTACGTGACTTAACAATTCCTAAATGGCAGGAGCTTTCAAGCGAAGATTTAGCGAAGCAGATGTTGAAATTTACATTACCAGGTGGCTATGCCTTTGTTATCGTTCCAGAGGATGCGCGTCAAAAAGAACGTTTAGAAGATTATGCAGCAGCAAGTACATTTATTCAAAACATGCAGTTACTGGCATGGGATAAAGGCATAGGCTCTTGCTGGAAAACACCAGGATTCCTAGATAATCCAAAATTCCGTGAAGCTTTAAAGGTACAGCCAGGTGAGCGTGTCATTGCTATGCTACAAGTTGGTTATTTTGATGAAGTGCCAAAAGGTAAAGAGCGCAAACAAGCAGCTGATATCGTTACGATTTTTGGTGAGTAATCAAATAAAAAAATCCCTTCACTTTGACAGTGAGGGGATTTTTTAATTAATCGATATTTATTTTTGTAATCCTGAAACCTCATATAAATAATCACTAAGAACACGTAAGCCTTTATCAAAGTTTTCTAAATGGAAGTGTTCATTTGGTGCATGGAAGTTTTCACTTGATAGACCGAAGCCCATTAGCACTACAGGTAAATCTAAAATTTCATCAAACGCAGCGACGATAGGGATGGATCCACCGCCACGTGTGTATGCTGTTGGTACATTATACACTTTTTCATAGGAGCGTCCAGCAGCCTGGATAAATGGATGATCGAAAGGCGTTAGGAATGGACGGCCTTTATCGAATTCAGAAATGTTGATTTCCACACCAGCAGGTTTGTGCTTTTCAACATGTGCTTTTAAAAGTGCTACAATTTCATCGGGCTCTTGATTTGGTACAAGACGGCATGTGATTTTAGCGCCAGCTTCAGCGGGCAGCACTGTTTTGATGCCTTCACCTGAGAAACCACCAAATACACCGTTAACCTCTAGGGTTGGGCGGGCCCAAGTACGTTCTAAATAAGAATACCCTTGTTCACCGAATAATTCTTTTACGCCAACTTCCTGTTTAACAGACTCTTCATCGAAGCCAAGCGCAAGATAAGCCTCACGTTCCTCTTCTGTTAATGGCAACACTTTGTCGTAGAAACCTTCAACTTGAATCGTACCATGCTCATCACGGAAGGATGCTAAAATTTCAGCTAATGCGTGAATAGCATTTTGTACGCCACCACCATAAAGACCGGAGTGTAAATCTCCCTTAGCTCCACGCACATCAATTTGAATGCCCGTTAAGCCCCGTAAACCATAGCATACCGCAGGCTTCCCAGGACCATAAAGACCTGTATCGGAAATTAAAATTAAATCTGCCGCTAGTTTTTCTTTATATTGTTCAACATAGGCAGGTAGATGTGGACTACCAATTTCTTCTTCACCTTCATAAATGAACTTAACATTGACAGGTAATGTCCCTGTTGTAGCAAACAATGCCTCAATCATTTTTAAGTGCATAAAGACTTGTCCTTTATCATCACTCGCACCACGAGCAAATAATTTATTGTCTCGAATTGTAGGATTAAAAGGCTCACTGTCCCATAAATTTAATGGATCAACAGGTTGAACATCATAATGACCATAAAATAAAATAGTTGGTTTACCCTCTGCATGTAGCCAGTCTGCATAAACAACAGGGTGCCCAGCTGTTTGTGTAATGGAGATATTTTCAAGATTTAGTTTTTCAAACGCACTGGCTAGCCATTCAGCTGCATGTTGAATATCCTCTTTATGCTCGGATAAAGAACTGATACTTGGAATTCGTAAAAATTCATTCAATTCATTTAAATGTGCCTCACGGTGTTCTGCAAAATAAGCATCAATTTGCTGTAAATTAGTCATTAAGCATCCCTCTTTCTAATATTTCGATAATAGAAATAGTATAGCACAATTTACTTTTAGGAATCTTAAATTGTCTTGAAAGATTAAACATAGCACCTACAAAATAAACCACAAGAGCTAAATAGCAATTGTGGTTGAGTCTTACTTGAGTGGATTATAAATTCTTCATTTTTCTGTGAAGGGTTCAGATACAACAGCCAGATCGCTTCGCACTTTTAACGGCTAGAATGGCATCATTAAATGCACTAGCTTTCAGGCGAGTCTATTCAAAGCCTCATTAGTGAGCAGTATAACCACCATCAACAAGAAGCGTTGTACCATTAACAAAGCTTGCGTCATCGCTTGCTAAAAAGAGAACGGCTTTAGCGATTTCTTCTGGTTTACCAAGTCGACCTTGTGGGTGAAGGGATGCTAAATATTCTTTCTTCTGAGCATCGACCTCAGCTAATAGAGGAGTGTCGATATAGCCAGGACACACCGCATTTACACGAATACCCTGTTTAGCGTAAGCAGTACATAGGTTTTGTGTTAATAATTTAACGCCACCTTTTGCAGATGAGTAGGCTGTAGGGTTTGGTAAGGCAACGAAGCTATGAATTGAACCAGCGTTAACAATGACGCCACCTGTTCCTTGGGCAAGGAATTGTTCAATGGCATATTTATCCGATAGAAATACACCTGATAAATTAATATCAATTGTTCTTTTCCATTTTTCAAAAGAAAGCTCGTGTGCTGGTGCATCGTCAGCTACGCCTGCATTTGCATACATAATATCAAGTTTACCGTATTTAGTAACGGTTTCCTTTATCATGTTTTGAATGTCCGCTTCATTTGTTACGTCTGTTTTTACGAAAAGTGTATCAAAACCATTGTTATTTAATTCTTCAGAAACGCTTTGTCCACGATCAGAAAAATCGGCAATAACGACTTTAGCGCCTTCTTCTACAAAGAGACGAACTGTGGCTTCACCGATACCACTAGCCCCACCTGTAACAATTGCTACTTTATCTTTTAGTTTCATATAAATGACCACCTTTAATGTTATTTTGCTGTTGCTCCGCCATCAATAACGAATTCTGCACCTGTTGAAAAGGAAGATTCATCAGAAGCTAAAAACAATACAGTTTGCGCTACTTCCTTTACAGAGCCTAAACGTCCTAATGGGAATAAGTTTTTGCCTAATTCATCTTTTGAGCTTCCTGTTGTTGCTGATGCATAGTCTGCCATACCTGTATCAATGTAGCCAGGATGAATGGAGTTGACACGTACGCCGTATGGAGCATACTCCATAGCAGCATCTTTTGTCATAATGCGAACAGCCCCTTTACTAGCGCCATATAATACGTGACCAGCAGCACCTGTTAAGCCTGCAATAGAGGAAGCATTAATAACAGAACCATTATGTTGTTTAGCCATAAGCGGCATAATATGTTTCATGCCTAAGAACACACCTGTCACATTGATGGACATTAAGCGGTTCCAGTCAGAAAGCTCGATTTCTGCAAGGGGTTTTATGATATAGATACCTGCATTATTGAAAAGAATATCCACTTTCTTAAATGTTTTTATTGATTCATCTGCAACCTTTTTCCAGTCTTCTTCATTACTAACATCGTGGCGGATAAATACTGCCTCACCGCCGATAGTTTGAATATCACGGACTGTATCGTTCCCAGATTGTTCATTTATATCAGTAATAACTATTTTTGCTCCCTCTTTAGCAAATAATAGTGCAGTTTCTTTCCCGATTCCTGTACCTCCACCTGTAATAATGGCCACTTTGTTTTCTAATCTCATTTCAAGCACGCACCTTTCATTATTTCTGGTTATATGGTTGCCTTAGGATTCAAAAGTATTCGCATTGTTTAGCGATACCTTCATCTTACTCCTTTCAATTTGAAATACTATCCTATAAGATGCTGTATAATATAGTGAGTGAATATCCTCCATTTATAGGGGTATTTTTAGTGTGAAGGAGAAGAATTTCCTATGACGCATCCATTTCAATCAATTGAAGAAGTAACACTTCAAGAGTTTGTGTTGTTTATTAAAATCCATCATCAGCAAATTGAAGAGAATACAATTATTTATCTTAATCTAGAACCTTCTATAACTGGGGCAGATCGAAAAAGAACAGCAATGCTATTAGATTCATTTTTGCGATTAATGACACATGCAAATATCGATGAATTAAATAATGATGAGAAGTATTTTTTCAACACATGGCTTCAATCACAGTTGTCCATTATTGATAGGAAGAGCTTTAATTTATTTCAATTAATATTTGAGAAATCGTTGATTACTTTTATGATTCAACAGAAGAGTAGTCGAACGAACGCCATCTTCATGTATGTATTATCGACATTTACGTTACTTGTAGAGCTTTATTATGACTGTGAGGGAGATAACCAAACTAGTAACATAGCTAGCGAAAATCAGAAAATTAGGCACTTACAATTATTAGATAGGCTTGATAAATTGCTTATTAGTTCCTCAGGTTATCAGGATTTAGCGCTGATTTTAAAAAAATGTGAAGAGTATTTTAGTTATAAAAGATGTGTATTTTACGCATATGTCCCATGGTCCAATCAATTTTATGGAGTTATTGGCGCAGAGCTGCCTAAGGTGCAAAGCATGAAAGGGGAGTTGACTGGGGAAAACACGATACTTAGTTCAAGAAAGCCCATTTATTTAAAAAATCCTAAAAATTACGTGAAAGAAGAGCATATCCAATTATTTAATTTATCCTCGATTATTTTTATTCCCATTTTGCGTCAAGAGCAATTATTTGGATGGCTAACATTTGATCAGCTAGGGGAGGAGTTTGATTGTACAAAGGAAGAATTAACACTCCTTGAGGAAGTAGGGAAGCGTTTAGGTTTATTTTTATCACGTAAGGGGGAGAAGGTAGAGAAGAATACAGTGCTTCATTTAACTGAAAGGGAATCGATGATACTTGGCCTGCTTGCCGAAGGATATGATAATAAAAAAATTGCTGGTTTATTATTTTTAAGTGAGCATACAGTCAGGGATTATGTAAGCAGTCTTATGACAAAGCTCAAAGCAAAGAATCGAACACAGGTCGTTGCCTCAGCCTTTCGTCTAGGACTGTTAAGCTAAAACACCCAATGCACTTCTATTAGGAGTGCATTTTTTGTTTCTTCAAATGCTAATTAATATTCTGACAATAAATACTATTAAAAATATAGTTTAATTAATAGGTAACTATTGTCATCAAAAGCTTTTTTGGAGGGAAAGCAGTATAGTAGTAAAACAATTTTTACGAATATTACAAGTGAAAGCGATTAAGCTTACACGATTGTAATGAAATTGAAAGCCAATGCGATAGAGTGTAATACATTATTTTGCGAGAATGTGTATAGAAGCAAGAACAAGAAGCGGAGGCATACACAATGAATGAAAAATTAGAAGGCGTATACGAGGAATACAATCGTTATATATATCATTTATGTTTAAAACTAACTCGCAATAATATAGAAGCTGAAGATTTAATGCAAGAAGTTTGGGTTAAGGTTGTACGCTATGAAGATAGCGTGGCCGAAGTAGAGCATATTAAAGCTTGGCTGACAACTATTACAATGAATACATTTAGAGATCGCTATCGTAAAAAAGTACGACGTAGCAAATATATGATGAACCAACCTGAAACATTAGACGTGCCGATTCTAGATTTGGTTCCCAATAACGATATTTCTACAGAAGAAAAAATTGAAAAGGACATTGTAACAAAACTAGTCCAGGATAAAATGGAGCAATTAGATGCTATTTATAGAAAGACTTTATGGTATTTCTACATAGACCAATACTCACTTGCAGAAATCTCTACAATTATGAAAGTTTCCATTGGTACTGTGAAATCTCGTTTATTCCGTGCAAAGGCTCGATTAAAAGAAATGCTCATGTCAGATACAGCTATTGTGGAATCTGTGCTACCAGCGTAATAAAGCAGATTGGTCGCACATCACAGTACTTAGACGGAAGTATTTGGTCGACTAATCAAAAAAGATGCATTCGCAAACAGTTGCAAATGCATCTTTTTATTGTGCTTTAATCTGGTCGATTTGTCTCCACATCCAATAAACATTTAGAGAAAATAGTTCGTAAGGTTTGCAGTTCCTCCGCTGTTAGCATACCAAACATATTATTAATGATTTCGCTCACTTGTTGACGAGATTCTTTTAATATGTTTTCACCGTCAGCCGTAATGACTAGTTGAGAAGCACGGCGGTCTGTGGCATGCTGTGTTTTTTCAATAAAGCCACCATTTATCAGCTTGGTTGTTAAAACAGTGACACCACCAGTAGTTACTTTTAACCGCTCAGCAATAGCAGAAGGGCGTTTTGGGCCCTCCTGCGATAAGTAGTCTAAAATTAAAATATGGGATTTTGAAAAGCCGAGTACATTATGATTATTCCACTCGTTTGCCCACTTACGCTCAATAGATGAAACGACTTCAAACAACGAGGTAATGGCTTTTTGTTTTTCTTGGTCCATAGAAGGTCATCTCCAAAACTGTTTTAACTTTCTTGTGCCAATCTTGTCATCGCATTTAATTCGTAAGCACGTACTTTACGTGGGATAAAACGACGGATGTCCATCTCATTGTAACCAACTTGAATACGTTTTTCATCTATTATAATAGGGCTACGCAACATTCTTGGGTGTGCCTGAATGATAGCAAATAGCTCTTGAATAGAAAGTTGGTCGATGTCGATATTTAAGTTTTTAAAGTCATTTGAGTTTGTTGCAATGATTTCATCTGTGCCATCTTCAGTCATACTTAGAATTTCTTTGAATTCTGCAAGTGTAAGTGGGTGAGATGTAATACGTTTTTCTTTATATTCTATGTTGTGATCTTTTAACCATTTAAGTGCTTTTCTGGATGAAGAACAGCTCGCTTGTGAGTAAATTGTAACTGTCATTCTTCATTCCTCGCTTTCTTTTTTAGATTATATTTTACAAATAGCTTATTAGTAAGTTAATAGTTTATATATATATCTTACTAGTAAGCTATATATAAATCAATAGTTAATTGAAAAAATTTCTCAATCGAATTATTATTTTTTCAGTTATATTAAAATATACGAAGATAAGCGTAAAAAGTTTCGTTTATTCAGCTTACAATGATGTAAGTTTATGTTAACTCTATAGAAAATGTCTTTTTAAGCTATAAAATCCATGTTGAATTAATAGGAACTACTAGAATTCTAAGTTGTCTCGTAGGAGAGAGTTAGTTGGAAGTAGGGGTAAAATTGTTAGTCCACTGATTATAGTATGTTTAAATGAGGCTATTTATACATAGAAGTTAAAAAAATTTAAAAGAGCAGCCCCATAACATGTTGGAGCTGCCCTTGAAATAATTAGTCTTGGCCTTGTTGTCCAGAAGTAAACCAATCTTGAACATTCCAGACTTTTGTTACGAGTCCTTCATAGAAATCAGGTTCGTGACTTACTAGCACAATGGTACCTTTAAATTCTTTCATGGCACGTTTTAATTCATTTTTTGCATCTACATCTAAATGGTTTGTCGGTTCATCGAAGAGAAGCCAGTTAGCTTCCTCCATCATTAATTTACATAAACGCACTTTAGCTTGCTCGCCACCAGATAAAGAATTAAGCGGACGTGTAATATGGTCAGTTTTTAGGCCAGCTCTTGCTAAAGCTGCACGTACTTGGGCTTGTTCCATAGAAGGGAATGCATTCCAAACATCATCAATTGGCGTGATTTTCTCAGCTTTTACTTCCTGTTCAAAATAGGAAGGATATAGGTAGTCACCACGGACTACTTTCCCACCAAGTGCATTAATTTTACCTAACATTGTTTTTAATAATGTGGATTTACCAACACCATTCATACCGACTAAAGCAATTTTTTCTCCTCGTTCAATCGCAAAAGAAAGTGGAGGAAGTAATGGCTTGTCTTTATCGTAACCAATCACTAAGTTCTCAGCCTCTACAACATAGCGGCTAGATGAACGGGCTTCTTTAAAACCGAATTCTGGTTTTACAGCTGTTTCTGGGCGATCAATTCGCTCTAAACGATCAAGTTGCTTAGCGCGTGATTTTGCACGACCAGTAGTGGAGTAACGAGCCTTGTTTTTGGCTATAAAATCTTCTTGCTTCTTGATGAACTCCTGTTGCTTTTCATAGGCTTCAATATGCTGACGTTTATTGATTTCAGCAAGTTCAAGGAATTTTTCGTATGTTGCAGTATAACGAGTTAATTTAGAAAATTCCAATTGGAAGATGACATCCACTGTTTCGTTCATAAATTCTGTATCATGTGAGATTAGAAGGAAAGCATATGGATAGTTCTTTAAATAAATTTTCAACCAAGTAATATGTTCCTCATCAAGATAGTTCGTCGGCTCATCTAATAAAAGTACTTTTGGCTTTTCTAATAAAAGCTTAGCGAGTAGTACTTTTGTGCGTTGTCCACCAGAAAGAGCAGCTACATCACGTTCTAAGCCAATGGCATCCAGGCCAAGTCCACGTGCCACCTCTTCAATTTTCATATCTAATGAATAAAAATCTCCTGCATCTAATGCATCCTGCACTTCTGCCATTTGTTCTAAAAGTACTTCTAATTCTTCAGGCGTTGCGTCTGCCATCTTGCCTGTAATTTCATTCAGTTCTTCTTCTTTTTTATATAATGGTAAAAAGGCATCGCGTAACACTTCACGCATTGTTCTACCAGCCGTTAGTACGGTATGTTGGTCTAGATAACCATAGTGTGTACCAGGCAGCCACTCAACTTTTCCTGTATCGTGGATCGTTTGACCTGTAATGATGCTCATTAATGTAGACTTACCGACACCATTAGCCCCTACGAGTCCAATATGATCACCTTCCACTAAGCGAAACGATACATCTTTAAAGAGTGTACGATCACCGAAAGAATGACCTAAATTTTCTACTGTTAATATTGCCATATCTGTTCCTCCAACTATCTTTCTTGTTTACATTTTATAGTTCTGCAAGCTGCTTGTTAAGTTCTGCTAATTGAGCTTCCATATTCGCAAGACGTTGCTCTGCCTTAGCTACCTGATCGTTGTGTCCAGTAGACTCCAACTTTTCTATATCACCTTGTAAATTCATATAGTCCATTTTTAACTCTCTAATTTGGTATTCAATATCACTTTTTGTTGGCATGATGACTACTCCTTTTGAGAATATTTTTATAGTGAATGCGTGTAAAAGCGATGGAGGTTTTACTAATCCCCCACCGCTTATTCTTTAAAATCAATCGGGTACCTGTTGAATATACTGATGTCCCAACTTCTATAAGAGGAGTTGGAGTGAAAAATTCTTATATATTGTATCATAATCATCTTGGAAGTAGCACTAAGTAGAAGCGATATTATGACGATCATAAGCAAAATCTAAGAGTAATGCTTGGAGTGTTTCATTATTACCAGCAAGATTGAGCTGTCGCTGTTTTCTCACTGCTCGTTCACTGCGGGCTTCGTGTAAAAGAAATTCCATGACAGCATTTTGTATTTGTGATTGCTTCATTTTACGACCAAGTCCTAGATGGATAAAGCCGTTGTGCTCGCGAGGGAAGGCGTGTAAAAGCTCAGCTTCAGTTTGTGCAAGTGTAATGCATGGTACACCATATGAGGCAATTTTATAAGGTGTATAGTTAGCATTACAAATAATGACATCTGCTTTAGGTAGTAGTTTGAGGAGTGCATTTTTATCTCGAAGAATGGCAGTATTGCGACGACTAAGTACCATCATTTGCAAGTCATCCGTTGCATGGCGATAGCTGTCGTCAATCATAACTGTAATTTGTAGTGGTATTTGTAGCTGAGTTAGGTGTCGAAGTGTTCGATATGTTAAATTATGCTCGTCCCCATCCTCAAAAGCGACAACGATATGAGGCGGATTTTCAGGTGTTTTACTATCAGGTATATTATCGAAATGCTGATAGGCATCTGGAAGAGCAAAAACAAAGCTTCCACCAATATAATGCGATGGTAAATAATCTTTCACTTCTTGATAGAGTGCTAGTAATACACAATCACAGGCTTGGCCACCTTCACCAAAATCATCAAAATGAATAATTGTTTTGCAGAAAGGTCGTAATTCCTCTACTTGCCAGCCTTCAGAATTTCGCCCATCTCTAACAATTAAATCAGGTTGAAGTCCTTTGATTTGCTTAGGTAATTCGTTAAAGTGATCAAATAGAATAGGAGTAACTCCTTCATTCATTAAAATTTGGATTCCGTCATTTGAAGGAGTCTTTACAAAGATAAAAACCTTCTCATTCGAAAGTAGTTTAGCTAATGTTGAAACCCGCTCAAAAGGATACAGCCCTTTATCAATACAGCTTTCAATAATGAAAACAATCGTTTTTTTTGGTTCAATTGCGTGTGTTTCGTTTTGCAAATGTATCCCATCCTTTCCTCTGTCTCTTTAAATTATGGCGAAGAAAGAGCAAGTATGTGTAAAATTTAGGATTTGATCATGAATGTCTCTAGCGGAATCTTCTAGAATAGCTATCTTTAATCAGTTTTAATCATCAAAAAAATGGTCGATATATATAGAAAGGCGAATTGTAGGAATATACATAACAATTGGAAGGTCTTTATCTTGGTTCGAAAAATCCCTCTACAAATGGAGATGATGGGATGTTTTTTTTAAATCCGATGTGTCAAGATAAGCGTAATTGATATACTATCAATAAGTAGAAGGACGGGAGAAAAAATGAGTATGCGTGCAGCGATTGTTGTAGGGGCGACTGGTTTAACCGGCTCCGCTCTAGTTGAACAATTATGTGAAAATGATGAGTATATTTCAGTAACAGTTATTGCACGAAGAAAGCTAACTTATACGCATCCAAAGTTAGAAGTGAAAATTCGTGATTTTGATAGAATAGAAGAAAACGATATAGGATTTGCTCATGAATTGTATTGTTGCTTAGGTACAACCATTAAAAAGGCAGGCTCTCGTGAAATGTTTGAAAAGGTAGATTTTGAATACCCGTTAGCAATTGCCTCTTTAGCAAAAAAACGGGGAATCCCTCATTTTCTTGTGATTACTGCAATGGGAGCTAATGAAAATTCTCCATTTTACTATAATCAAGTTAAAGGCAAACTTGAGCGTGATTTAGAGGAACTAGGCTTACAAAGGCTTTCCATTATTCGCCCATCACTCTTAGTAGGGAACCGTGATGAATTTCGATTAGGAGAAAAGGCAGGAGAAAAATTATTAAAGCTTGCACAGCCTTTATTAATTGGACCTTTAAAACGTTCTAGAGCAATTGAAGCCACACAAGTGGCAAAGGCTATGATTATCATTGCCCTATATGGTAAACAACAGCCAGTCACTATTTATCCATCAGATGAGTTAGCAACATTAGAGTATCCGGAAGTACCAGAAGAGGACATTTCAAGAGAGATATTATTTAATTGGGATAAGCTGAATGAAGGCGAGAAAGTTAATCGTGAGGTTGTCATTAATCGAGATAAATATAAGCTTGAGGAAACGGTCATTGATAAGGAAGTCCATTTCCGACAACGTGATCAGGATAATTAATTTAGGGATTAAATTTGTCGTTCCGTCTAAAGACTGAATTTATATCAATTGTCATGACAATCCTTTCCGAGCCACTTTTCATTTGTTACAATATTATTGTAGAAGATGAATGTGGAGGCAAAGTAAAGATGAAAATTTTACTCGTAGATGGCACGATGTTTGGTCGTAAAACTGGTGCTATTTTAGAGCAAGTAGAGCAATATATTAAAGAATTAGATGCTAGTTTCGAGTTAGAAATGATGCATTTTAGTCAATATAAGCATCAAATTGTGGATGGTTCTCCATTAAATGATGATATGAAAAAAATGATTCAACAATTTGAGGAGGCAGACGCTTACATTATTGCAACGCCTATTTTCCAAGCGTCTATTCCAGGCGTTTTGAAAAATGCCTTTGACTTCTTACACCCTAAAACAATGCGCTATAAGCCCGTATCCATTGTTGCAAATGGAGGCACATATCAGCATCACCTTGTAGTCGAAAATCAGCTAAAACCTATTTTAGACTACTTCCGAGCGCTTGTTACGCCAAACTATGTGTATACACATACATCACATTTCGATGCAAATAATACTATTGTAGATGCAGACGTTCATAGTCGTTTACGTGAATTAGCTCGTGTATTTGTTCAATACTGTGAAATGAGCAAGAACTTGCCCAAAGAAACAATTGACCAACATTAAGATAGCCCTTGTACGGTGGTAAGAAATCACTGTGCAGGGGATTTTTCTTTGTAAGTATTGTTTTAGTATGTGATAAAATAAAACTTTAGTGACTCAGGAAGGAGGGCTGCTCATGCAGGACATCGCTTTACTAGAAAAACAACGCTGTAATCTTATTTTGACCAATAAGGCGAAGGAAGCGGTAGAGGAATGCTCAGCAAACGAGCATGCCTTTTTTGCGTTACAAAGATCTTTTACCGTCTATATTGAAAAACGAAAAGCAAAAACAGTTGGTGAAACCTTTTTATCCATCTATTTTAATGCGGAGGACAATGAAAAATTAAGCGATATTCTTACTGAGAAAACGGTTATTATGGATTGTGTGCTAAAGGTGGAAGGATTACTGGCAACCAATATTCGATTTGTCCATATGCGTGGACCTATTAACACAAATCGTCGCTTAGCAGCCGCATTACAATTTGTGACGAAGCCTAATAATGGAGCAGGTATTCCACTTGAGCTTCACACCAAAATAAGACAGCTACCGATTGCAGAGGAACGTACAGAGTATGTAAAAAAACGTATAGCCAGCTGGGAAGGCTATTTAAAAATACAAGAACGAGATGCAACCATTGATGATATTCATACAGAATTTAAGCAAAGCTATTTCAATGAAGATTTTACACGCTTAACCATTGTATGTCCCTACATAAAGAGTAAAGAATGGAAAAAGCTAGAGGGGTTAAGTGTTAGCATTCAAGGAATTCGAGGCGAGATAGGACAGGTTATTAAGGCTAATGCAGGAAAGCAAACGGTAGAAATTGATGTAAAGCCTTTTATACAGGATTTGGCTCGCAAGGACCAGCTGAATCTTCGTTCCAAACAAGCGAGCTTTAGTAATTTTGCAACATTAAGCCAAATTCGACGACTACGTAATGGTTTTACAAAGCTAGAAAAGGGTGAGGCAGTAAACCCTAATTTAGAAACCATACTGTTTGAGCGGCGTCCTGTAGTTCGGGCATCTAAGCTACGCGAAGATATTGAGTTTCATAATAATTTAAATGAATATCAACGACGAGCCGTTTTAGGTGCACTATCTGTTGAGGATTTGTATGTCATTCAGGGTCCACCTGGTACGGGGAAAACAACTGTCATTTCAGAGATTTGTCAGCAAAATGTTAAAGCAGGCTTAAAAACACTTGTTGCCTCACAGTCTAATTTAGCTGTAGATAATGCATTAGGACGCTTACTGTCCAATCAAGAAATTCGAATTTTACGCTATGGTAGAACGGAAAGTATTGAGGAAGAGGGTAAAAAATTCATAGAGGAAAATGTTGCGCTTCAATGGCGTGAGCAGACACTTGCTGCGATTGAAGAAGCAATTACAATATTTCCAGAACGTCAGCAAGAGCTAGAAGCAAACCTTGTAAAAGCAAAAGATGAGCTAGAGAAATTAGAGCAATGGCTAGAGCAATTAACACAGGAAATTGCTGCAAAAGAGCAGGCAGCTATGGAAGAACCCATTTTACAGCAAGAGATTCAAGCATTAAAAAAAGAATTGAAGGCGGCTAAAACAGAGCAACAAACATGTGAGACTCAAAAAGAGCATTATGAAAAACAGCTCGCACAAATTGAGCCAATTGTACAGCAGCTTGAACAGACACTTGCTGATTACCCTTCAGTCGAGCAACTACAGCGTACGATTGAGGAAACTACTGAAAAAGTGAAACATCTAGAGGCTGCTGCTCAATATAAAGAACTACAAGAACAAAAGCACCAGTTAACACAGCAATTTGAAGAGATACAGCAGAAATATGAAATCGAAAGTAATCGTCTAGTAATCATGAAGGAAGCGCAAAAATATATATACACCTTAACCTCATTTGAGCTTATTCAGCGTTTTTTACAACATTATCAAATTCGCCCTTCTCATGTACTTTCGCAACAAATAGGTCGCTTGCAGCATTTAGAGGATGCGAAAGATTTAGAGGCATGGTCAACGATTAATGCTCGTTTACAAAAAGCAATTGTGAAGCTAGAGGCTTTGGTTACGCATGAAGTCAAGGAGCGTGCCCTTGCTAAAAGTAGACTACAACCAGTACAATCGTTTTCTTTGCAAAACCTTACTGGTGTATTTGCACAATTAAACACGGCTTTTCAAGATGGTCAAGCACCAGCAAGTGATGTTATTGAAAGTTATTTGCTCGGGCTATATATGCGTCGTGATTTTGTTTGGCAAAAGGGAATAGCACTAAAGCAACAGCAAGAGCATAAAGATCAGGAATACGAAACTTTTCGTAAAAATCTAGTAACTTTAATTCATCAGGAGTGTGCAATAACTAGCTTCGATGTGCAAAGTTACCAGCGGCAGCTCCAACCATTTATACAGCATACTGAGCGGTTACAACAATTAGCAAACGCCTTTCAAATTACTGAAGAACCAGAAGAATCTGTAGAATATTTAAAAATTCTTGCCTCACAAGCTAGAGAGTCTCTTCTACAAGCAAAGCAGCAACTGGAGGCAGTGGAACAGGCTAAAGTACAACTCATTCCTAAACAAGCCTCTTTACAGACTGTCCAAACAAACTTGCAGGAAGTAGAACAGCAGCTAACGCTTATAGAAGAACAAATAAAAGATATTAATATAGCAGGATTGAAGAAAGAAAAGCAACTAGCTACCTATACCAAGCTCTTACAATCTATGCCAGAACGAACGGCTGAAGAGGTGAAGGAAGCTATTCAAACTGCAAAGCAAGCAATCGAAGCATTCCAACGTCAGGAAAAACAGCTACCTCTTCACAAAAAACTACAAGAACAATGGCGTGAAAAATTACAAAACGCAACAGAGTATGATTTAGATGAAATTCGAAAATTGTATGTGCGTCATGCGAACGTTATTGGTACAACATGCGTAGCTTCTGCCAGTAAGGAGTTTATGGAAAATTATCCGACCTTTGATGTGGTTATTATTGATGAAGTTTCAAAGGCAACACCACCAGAATTGCTCTTACCAATGCTAAAGGGGAAGAAAGTTATTTTAGTAGGTGATCATCATCAGCTACCACCATTACTTGGGGATGATACGCTGGAGGAAACATTAAAGGCAATGCTAGAAGAAAATCCAAACTTTGAAGGCGCACAGGAATTAAAAAATCTGTTGCGTGAATCATTATTTGAGCGTTTATTTAATAATTTGCCACCAACACATAAGCAAATGCTAGCATTGCAATACCGCATGCATGAGAAAATCATGCAAAGTATCACACCGTTTTATGCGGAAGAAGAAAATGGCTTGCAATGTGGCTTACCAGATTCGGATGCAGCAAGAGATCATGGCTTAGAAGGGCAGTTTATAAAACGTGATGACCATTTACTGTGGATTGATATTCCAACAGAAAAACCTTATTTAGAGGAGCAAGTAAAAGGGGGAACGAGTCGTTTTAATGAAGGAGAATTGCTCACAATTAGACGTATTTTACTAGATCTCAATGAAGCTGTGAAGGCAGCAAAAGAAGCAGGCCGTATGCCGCAGGATGCTCAAAAAAGCGTTGGTGTCATCAGTTTCTATGGTGAGCAGGTAAAGAAAATTAATCGCCTTCTTCAGCAAGAATTACAGCTACCACATCTGCAATTTAGAACAGGGACTGTTGATAAATTCCAAGGGATGGAAATGGATGTCATTTTAGTGAGCATGGTTCGTAATACACCTAAAGGCGGGGATATTGGCTTTGCCAGAGATTATCGTCGATTAAATGTCGCGCTATCTCGTGCCCGTGAGTTACTACTGCTTGTTGGAAGTGCAGAAATGTTTGCAAAACGTGCAAAACATCAAGAGACAAGAGAGATGTATGCGAATTTGTTAAAAACAGTAAAATCCTACGATGGCTTACGTAATCATGAAGGATTGGTGATATAGATTGTCAAAATTACAACAACGACTCATGCGTGAGCTTCAGCAGAATCGTAATATTAAGATTGTCAAAACGGCTGAATGGTGTATTCCCATTCGAACAGTTGATGTGACCTATGAGCCTGTTCGTCGTTCAACAATGGATGTCTTAATGACAATGCTTCTGCTTAGTATTCAAGAGGCGGATTTTAGCAACGCACAGGAATTGAGCGAGTTATTGCTTGTAGACCCGTTATTTATTGAAGACTTGGTTTCTTTAATGATTCGAGTAAACCTTGTGAGGAATGAAGATGATTTCTATAGGCTAACTGAAAAAGGACAGAGGCAGCTAGAAAGAGGTATTTTTGAAGAAGAACTAGAGAAAGAAACCTCCACGCTTTACTTTAGTCCTTGCCATCAATCGTTTCTTACTATCGATACGAGGAATGATGAATATGATGAATTGCCAGAGCTTTATCGTTATATTGACAAAGAGGCAGAACAACAGGAACAATTTGAGGAGTCCATGGTGATTGCAGCTTTGCAGGAAGCGGATCAAGAAGAGGAAGGTAGCTCTCAGAAAGTCATCGCAAAAATTGTTCAAACAGAAGCTCAACAAATTAATGATAGCCCATGTTTAGAGTTTGTTCTTTATGATAAGGAACAGGATATAGTATTTGTACGAGTATGGAATACATTACTCAATCAATGGGATCATCATTTAGAGCAACAGCTTACAGACAAAGAACAATTAACATGGCGTGAGCAATATTTATCTTGATTCAATAGGATTTCAATTGCTAGAAAAAACGAACGTAAATCGCGTTCGTTTTTTTTGTTTTACATTATAAATTTACAGAGTTAGGTGATAATCGAAAAATTTTTTCGATAAAATACTACATTAGCATAAATTAAACCATTGCTAAGGAGGGGACAGATGTTAACGATTAGTTTATGTATGATTGTTAGAAATGCACAATGTACGATTGAAAGATGCTTAGATTCGGTTCAGCACCTCGTGGATGAGATTAATATTATTGATACTGGTTCAACTGATCGTACAAAAGAGATTGTTCAAAATTTTACCTCTCGAATTTATGACTTTTCCTGGTGTAATCATTTTGCCAAAGCACGAAATTTTTCATTTCAGCAGGCAACAAAAGACTATATTTTATGGCTTGATGCTGATGATATTATGACAAAGGAAAATCAGCACAAGTTCAGCCAACTAAAGCAAACGTTATTTCCTTCTATTGATGCTGTAACAATGGATTATTATTTGACGCTTGATTGTGATGGGGAAGTGGAGTGTAGTGAACGAAAGTTTCGTCTAGTAAAAAGGGCGAATCATTTTCAATGGGAGGGTGCTGTTCATGAGAATTTAAAGGTGTCAGGGCAGCTCTTTCATAGTGATATAGCTGTCACACATTTACCGTTAACGAAAGATATTCATCGCAATATAAATATTTATGAGGGATTAATAAAGAATGGACATTTTCTTTCAGCAATTGAGAAATTTCATTATGCCAATGAACTAAAATTGCATCACCGTTACCTAGAAGCTATTAATCAATACAACCTATTTTTGGATAGCAACTTAGGCACTACAGATAATCGCATTGAGGCTTGTTTACATGTAGGAGAATGCTATCGACGTTTACATGATGATCAACAAGCACAGCAAGCTGTTTTGCAATCTTTCTTATATGATCGACCAAAGCCAGAAGCATGTTGCCGAATGGGCCAATTTTTTATGGAGCAATTAAAACATAAAGAGGCTATTTACTGGTATTCTCAAGCCTTGCAACAAGCTCCTGCCGATACAATGACTATCCAAAAGCGTGCTTATTCAACATGGATTCCTCATTTACAATTAAGCCTTTTATACAGAGAGTTACGGTTATTTGAAAATGCCTATCAGCATAATCTAGAGGCACAAAAATGGAAACCGAATCATCAGGAAATAATCAATAATGGGAAATATTTACTAAATCAATTAAAGATATAAATCTTTCTTATGGAAAAGGTACATCAATAAACAAGACATAAATAGCTTGGCCAATTAACACAGAGACACCTACAACAACCGTCATAAAAATTACATTACGTGGCCTAAAATTTTTTGCTTCCATTAAAAACCTCCCTCGATATAGAATATTCAGTCAATTCAAGATATGTTTAGATGGGGTGAGTATGCATAATAAAAGAGCAAATTCACATATAGAGTGAATTTGCTCTTTTAATTAATCGAACTTTAACCCCTTCAATGCTTCAGCAAGTGCATTGTTCACAGGCTCCTCGTTGTTTTGCTGCTTTAAGTACTTTTGTACGGAGCGCTTGTCGACCTTGCCTCCGCCTTCTTTTTTACGTCTTGCTTCAAAGGCTGATAATTTTTCGCGATAGCCACATTTACAAACGAAAATTTGACCATCACCTTCTCCGCGAAGCTCTAATTTTTTATGACATTGTGGACAACGTGCATTTGTGGTACGTGAGACATTTTTCCGATGACCACATTCGCGATCTTGGCAGACAAGCATTTTTCCTTTCTTGCCATTCACTTCAAGCATTGGTTTACCGCAATCAGGACATGTTTTGGTAGAGATATTATCATGCTTATACTTTTTGTCACTACCCTTAATCTCTGTAACAATTTCCTTTGTGTAATTTTTCATCTCGCTAATAAATACATCTTTTTTTAGCTTGCCCTTTGCAATAAGTTCAAGCTTTTGCTCCCAATCTGCTGTCAGGGCAGGGGATTTTAATTCCTCTGGCACTAGGTCGAGTAGTTGACGACCTTTGGAGGTAATATAAATATCTTTGCCACCACGCTTTTCTATTAAGAAGGAATTGAAAAGCTTTTCAATAATATCTGCACGTGTAGCGACTGTGCCAAGACCGCCCGTAGATTTTAATGTATCGGCTAATTTTTTATCATTCGTTGCCATATACTTTGTTGGGTTTTCCATGGCTGATAAAAGAGTAGCTTCATTAAATCGAGCAGGTGGCTTTGTTTGACCAGAAGTTTGGGCAATAAGCTTTACTTTTAATATATCGCCCTTATCAATGCGTGGTAGTATTTGTTCCTTTACGTCATCTGTTGTGTCCTCATCATCAAAGCGATGCTCATAAACTTCCTTCCAGCCAGATGATAAAATCGTTTTTCCACGAGCAATAAAGCTTTCATCGCCAATTTTTGCACGCAGTGTTAGTTGTTCATATTCAAAAGCAGGCAGTAGAACAGCTAGGAAACGCTTTACAACAAGATCATAAATTTTACGTTCCTTATCTGTGAAAGCTGAATAATTTACATAGCCCTCTGTTGGAATAATCGCATGATGATCTGATACTTTACTATCATCGACAAAGGCCTTTGTTGGCTTGATTGGTTTAGTAAGCAGTTTATTGGCGATGGAGCGATATTCACCAATACCACAGGCCTTTAAGCGTTCTGGTAGTGTAGCAACGATATCCTGTGAAATAAAGCGAGAATCCGTACGTGGATAAGTTAACACTTTATGTTGCTCATAGAGTTTTTGCATGATATTCAATGTTTCTTTCGCTGAGTAGCCGAAGATTTTATTGGCATCTCGCTGCAATTCAGTTAAATCATAAAGACCAGGTGCAAATGATTTTTTAGGTTTCTTTTCAATGTCCGCAACGATGGCATTGTTATTTCCTATTTTTTTCACCAGTGTATTGATTTTATCTTTATCAAAGCTACGACTATTACCATTTTGGTCTTGCCATGTAAGCTTTAAGTTATCAGTTGTTTGCGCTTCAATACCATAATAAGTTTGTGCCTTAAAGTTTTTAATTTCATCTTCACGTGCAGCAATTATTGCTACTGTTGGTGTTTGTACACGTCCGCAATTCAACTGTGCGTTAAAGCGGGTAGTTAAAGCACGAGTAGCATTAAGCCCGATATACCAATCTGCCTCTGAGCGAGCTACAGCAGAGGCATAGAGATTATCATATGCATTGCCTGGCTTTAGATTGGCAAACCCATCTTTTATTGCCTTATCTGTAACAGAGGAAATCCATAAGCGTTTCAAAGGCTTTTTAATTTTCACTTTATCAAGTATCCAGCGTGCTACTAATTCACCTTCACGTCCAGCATCTGTAGCAATGATGATTTCATTAACATCATTACGTGTAAGCTGACTTTTGACTGCATTAAATTGCTTTCCAGTTTGCTTTATAACCGTTAATTTTAAGCGTTCAGGTAACATGGGGAGATCTTCAAGATTCCATGTTTTATATTTCACATCATAGCTTTCTGGGTCAGCCAGTGTTACAAGATGTCCAAGCGCCCAAGTCACAATATATTTATCTCCTTCAAGGAAGCCATTTCCTTTTTTATTACACTTCAGCACACGTGCAATATCACGTGCTACAGAAGGTTTTTCAGCAATTACTACGCTCTTTGCCATTGTTAACACCCTTTCATAGTTCCATGGTTTTAAATATAGCATAGGTTGAGTGGGTTCGCAGTTTAACTGAAGCGAATTTATTAAATGTCGGAGGATGATTTAGGCAGGTAACAGTTAAGAAAGTATAAATTTCAGAAAAAATATTGAATTCTGAAAATTATTATGTTAGTCTAGTTTACATGAAAATGAAGTAACGGCTTCATAGTATAAATAAAAAAAGGGTGAGCTTCTTTTATGAGAGATCAAACAATTCAGCAAATGATTCAAGAGAAATATCAAGAGTTGTCTAAAAGTCAACAAAAGGTAGCTACATTCATATTAAAAAATTTACAGACAGTAGGAATCCACTCTGCTTCATATGTAGGGGAAAAGGCCGGAGTAAGTGAAACGACAGTTATCCGTTTTTGTTACGCATTAGGCTTATCTGGTTATGCACAATTGCAACGTCAGGTAACCATGCATTTATTTAATGAAGGGAATGCAAGTAGTTTGCAGAATTATTTGCAATCGAAGCAAGCTCTTTTTGAAAATCCACGTTTTTATGTAAAGACGATGGAAAAGGATGCATCTCGCATTTTAAATATGGCTAAAAACATTAACGAGGAAGACTTTAATCGAGCTTCAGTATTGCTCCATGAGAAGAAAAAAATATATATTGCAGGGAATGGCTCTTCCCATTTAGCTGCACAGTGGCTTCATTTTACATTAAATCTTTTGCGACCGAATGTTGTTTTATTAAATTTTGAAACAAGTGAGGTCATACGTGCTATTCAAGAGATTGATGAAAATAGTGTAGTAATTATTTTATCATTCCACCGTTACTTTAAAGAGCCGATCCAATTTGCAGCCGAATTACAAGAAAAAAAATGTGAGATTATTGGCATAACCGATTCTCAAATTGCACCTATTACTCAATATGCAACTATCACCTTTGTGAATGAACAACAACAAGAAGTTTCAACAATTGATGCTATGCCAGCACTCATAGCATTTTTAAATACACTAATAGCAGGAATGACTGCTCAAGATCATGACTATTATGAAAATCAGCGCGTAAAATATGACGATTTTCAAAATAGCTTTTTAGCAAACCGATGGAGTTGACTAATATGAACCAAATTTTACAAGAGTTACAGCCACTTCTTACAGATATTTTTAAACATTTACATGAACATCCAGAAGTTAGTTGGCAAGAGCACAATACAACTCAATATATAGCAAATTTATTAAGAGAGGCCCAAATGGAGCCACACCTTTTTGAAGATATGACAGGACTTTATGTTGATATAGGGGATGGAACACCTAGAGTAGGGTTCCGCACTGATATAGATGCACTTTGGCAGGAGGTTAATGGTGTCTTTCAAGCTAACCATTCTTGTGGACATGATGGTCATATGACGATGGCTATTGGAACTGCATTGCTGTTAAAGGACATGGAGCATTTACTGTCAGGTGCTGTACGCATACTATTTCAGCCTGCTGAGGAAAAGGCCCAAGGAGCACGCGCATTTGTCGAAAAAGGTATTATAGATGATTTAGATTATTTATTTGGTGTTCATGTTCGCCCATTAAAGGAATTACAGGATGGGTCATATGCGCCAGCGTTATACCACGGAGCAGCAAAGCTTTTTACAGGGACCATTATTGGGGAAGAGGCACATGGCTCACGACCAGAACTTGGCGTTAATGCAATTGAGGTTGGAGCAGCTATTGTCGAAGGTCTTCAAAAAATTTGGACTGATCCAACTATCTCTGCCTCTGTCAAAATGACACAGTTTAATGCGGGAGGCACCTCTACAAATATTATTCCTGGTAAAGCAACCTTTAGCATTGATGCAAGGGCCCAAACAAATGAAGTGATGCAGGTAATCACAGAGGGGGTGGAGCGTGTAAAAGCCTCTGTTGAAGCGATGTATGGTGCCAAGATTACCTTACAGGTAGATGCTCATATAGTGGCAGCATTGGTGAATGATGAAGCCTTACAACATATGAAGGCAGCTATTATTGATGTAGTTGGGGAAAAGGCTTGCGCTCCATCAGTTGTTACACCAGGAGGGGAGGATTTTCATTTTTATACCTATGAACGTCCGAAGCTTAAAGCTACAATGCTTGGATTAGGCTGTGGGGTTACTCCTGGCTTACATCATCCGCAAATGACCTTTAATCAAGACCGGCTGTTAGTAGGAGTAAATATTATTACAAGGGCTATTTTGAGAGCATTATAAAGATATAGAAAGAAGAGATAGCTATGATAGAGATAAGAGAAATCAAAACAATAGAACAACTTGAGCAGGTTCAGCAATTAGAGTTGAATGTATGGGGAATGTCTGCTATTCCTCTCCATCAAACGCTGACAGCAGTGAAAAATGGGGGCATCGTTGTAGGTGCCTATCAAGAAGATAAATTAGTCGGATTTAGTTATGGTTTTGCGGGTTTTCGAGAAGGAAAAAGCTATCTATGCTCTCATATGCTAGGGATTGATGAAAAATATCGATCACTAGGCATAGGAGAAAAGTTAAAGTACGAACAGCGAGCTATTGCTATTGAACGTGGCTATGACTTAATGGTATGGACATTTGACCCTCTTGAAACCCGAAATGCTTATCTTAATTTATCTAAATTAAAGGGTATTTGCTATACCTATATAGAAAATTGCTACGGTGAAATGCAGGATGGTTTCAATAAAGGGCTACCCTCTGATCGATTTGAGGTGAGCTGGCATTTAACTTCAGATTATGTGGTGAACGACATTACAATAGAAGTAGCGGATGCAAAACCAGTGGCAAGCTGTGAACTTACAAAGCAGGGCTTATTATGTTTAAAAATGACTGAAAATTTTGAATTTGTAGAAGAGTTGTATACGCTACCTGTTCCTAAGGACTTTCAAGCCTTAAAAGCACAAAATCCTAGCTTAGCATTGGATTGGCGTTTCAAAACAAGAACTATACTAAAGCAACTATTTTCAGCAGGGTATGCAGCAATTTCACTGCAACAACGAGAATGCTATAACGAATATGTTTTAGTGAAAAAAGCAGCTTTAAATTTGGAAGGAGCATTTTAATATGAAAATTACAGAAATCACAATACGACAATTGAAGATGAAATTAAAAGCACCGTTTACAACAAGCTTTGGCACGTTTGATGAGAGGGACTTTTTAGTCCTCGAGGCAAAAGATGAGACAGGCTTAATTGGTTGGGGAGAATCAGTTGCCTTTCATTCACCTTGGTACAATGAAGAAACACTTCAAACAAACTGGCATATGCTTGAAGACTTCCTCATTCCTCTTATTTTAAATAAAGAGATTCATCACCCCGATGAAGTGAGTCAATTATTTGAGCCGATTCGCAAAAATAATATGGCGAAATCGACGATAGAAGGAGCTATTTGGGATATATATGCACAGCAAACTGGCCAATCCCTAGCAACAGCACTTGGTGGTAAAAAGGATAAAATTGAAGTAGGTATTAGTATCGGCATACAAAATTCAATCGAGGAGTTAGTTACATTAGTTGACGGCTATGTAAAGGAAGGCTATAAGCGCATGAAAATCAAAATAAAACCGGGCTGGGATATAGAGGTTATGCGTACATTAAGGGAAACATTTCCTGATGTAGCCTTTATGGCGGATGCCAATTCAGCCTATCGTCTAGAGGATACTGAGACATTGAAACAACTTGATGCATTTAACTTAACAATGATTGAGCAACCATTGGCTTCAGATGACATTATCGACCATGCTTCATTACAAAAATTAATGGAAACACCAATTTGTTTGGACGAAAGTATCCATTCGTTAGAAGATGCACGAAAGGCTATAGAACTAGGGAGCACCAAAATTATAAACATAAAAATTGGTCGTGTTGGTGGCCTAACAGAAGCAAAAAAAATACATGATTATTGTGAGACACATAACATCCCAGTATGGTGCGGCGGCATGTTGGAATCTGGTATTGGTCGTGCGCACAATGTAGCCTTAACAACGTTGTCAAATTTTATATTACCGGGAGATACTGCTGGCTCTAATCGATATTGGGAAAAGGATATTATCGAACCAGAAGTAGTTGTAAAAGATGGTTATATTGAAGTACCACAACAAGTAGGAATTGGTTATGAAATAAATAGGGAAACGGTTAATTCCTTCACAGTCGCACAGAAAACATATCAATAAATAGACTTAAATTTCTTATATTAGAATAGTAGGTGGGCTATGAAAAAAAGTTGGCAGATAGGTGGAGCATTTGTAGGCTTAATTGTTGGAGCAGGGTTTGCATCGGGTCAGGAAATAATGCAGTACTTTACTAGCTTTGGCTTGTACAGTATGGTAGGTGCCATTGTTGCTACCCTTGCCTTCGCATTTTTAGGAATGAGTTTAGCTCAATTAGGAACAGATTTACAAACAACATCACATAAAGAGGTGATCTATCATATAGGAGGGCGATATGTTGGCATTATTTTAGATATCGTTATCACGTTTTTCTTATTTGGCGTTGCTGTTGTCATGTTTGCTGGATCAGGATCAACATTTCATCAGATGTTTGGCATCAATCCAGTAGTTGGTAGTATTTTTATGGTTGTTATAACTATACTAACCTTACTATTAAATGTTAATAATATTATTAATTTAATAGCATTGGTTACCCCTTATTTAATGGGTATCATTTTTATTATTTTGATTTATTCTATCTTTACGATGGATATATCTATTGCAGAGCAAAATACTTTAGCGAAAGCACAATCATCTGCAGCATCTAATTGGTTAATGGGAGCGTTACTTTATGTTTCCTATAATATCGCTGCTGGTGCAGCAATGTTAATTGTAATGGGTGGAACAGTAAAGGACCGCAAAGTTGCTGGCAGAGGTGGACTACTTGGCGGTTTAATGCTTGGTATCTTAATTGTATTAATCAATATAGCCATGTTTGCTAAAATAAATGTTATTGATGGAGTAGCAATGCCAACATTAGAATTAGCAAAACAAATTCACCCTATAGTAGGTGTCTTAATGTCTATTGCTTTATTAGGCATGATGTACAATACTGCGGTGGGGATGTTCTATTCATTTACAGTTCGATTTATTGCGCCAGACCATCAATATTTTAAAGTAGCTATTGTAGTTATAGGATTAATAGGTTTTGCTGCAAGCCTAGTAGGATTTACTACATTAGTTGGTAAAGTCTATTCAACAATGGGCTACTTAGGTTTCGCCTTAATTGTTGCTGTTATTATTTCGTGGCTACGTAAACTACCAAAAACTTTATAAAGTAAAAATTTCCCTTTTGTGAACGTAAGGGAAATTTTTTTGTTTTTTGTGATGAAAGCAAGATATATATCATACAGTTAATTTGTGTTTGCGAAATCTGTCCATGCTGTTTTAAGTAAAAATTATGCTCGAAACTATAGAAAAAAGCTATTCGGTGCTAGACACCAATTTTTGAGAATGTTATATTTGTATTGTCATAGTATTTTTATAATTAGGAAAAAATAGAATACTTTATGGGTTTAATGGTTTTTCCTGATTATAAGGAGTGATGAAGTATAGAGCTAGATGAAGGATGATAGGGCCTATGGTAAAGAAAACGTTAAAACAAAGAATTGTAGACGCTTCAGTTGAATTGTTTCAACAAGATGGTTATCACAATGTAACCGTGGATCGTATTGTGGAATATATTGGGGCATCAAAGGGTGGATTTTATCATAATTTTAAATCAAAAGATGAACTGTTGTATGAAATTCATGATGTCTTTATTTCATATGTCATTCAACAATCGCAAGCTGCATATGACAAATTCGATACACCCATCACACGTTTGTGTGCCATGCTGCAAACACTGACACAAGTATTTGATATGTATCAAGCACATATTACGATTTTTTATGAAGAAAGTCGTTCACTCTCAGATGAATATAGTGACATCATCCATAAAAAGCGAGATCACTATCGTGATATTTTACAAAGAGTGATAGCAGAGGGTCAGGAAGCAAAGGTTTTTCGTACCGAATTACCTTGTACAATTGTAACAATGGCAATTGTCGGGATGATTAACTGGACGTACAAATGGTTTAAGCAATCAGGACCATTAACGATGGAGCAAATCACAGATGTTTTTACCGATATGGTATTACGGGCAATTGTGACAGAACAAGCCATGGGAGAAGCGAAGCAATTTATAATAAAGGGGTAGCCAGTAGGAAACACTGGTTTTATTATTTGTTTTTACAAACCGACTAGTCGGTATTACACCGTAAGCAATTGTTCTTGAGCTACATCTACTATGGCAAATTCAACAATAGGGGGATTAGGGATGAATTTTGAATTAACAAAAGAGCAAGAAATGATTCGAGACATGGTGCGTGATTTTGCTGAGAAGGAGATTAAACCGTATGCTCGTGAGGTTGATGAGACATCAACAATGAGAATAGAGAGCTTCAAGAAAATGGCAGAACTAGGCTTATTGGGTATCCCGTTTCCTGAGGAATATGGTGGATCAGGTGGTGATACGGTGTCCTACGCTTTAGCTGTAGAGGAGATTGGTCGAGCATGTGGGGGCACAGGGTTAAGCTATGCAGCTGCTGTTAGCTTAGGAGCCTCACCAATTTACAACTTCGGCACAGAGGAGCAAAAGCAAGAGTGGCTAGTTCCATTAGCTAAGGGTGAGACATTAGGATCATTCGGTTTAACAGAGCCAAATGCAGGTTCAGATGCAGGGGGCACACGTACTACAGCTGTTATTGATGGTGATGACTACATTATTAACGGAGAGAAATGCTGGATCACTAATGCAGGATATGCTCGACAAATTATTGTAACGGCGGTAACAGGTAAACGTGAGGATGGTAAAAAGATTATTTCTTCTATTATTGTGCCAACAAACACACCAGGCGTAACAATCAACTGTAATTATGACAAAATGGGTGTACGTGGCTCCAATACATGTGAAATTGTGTTAGAAAATGTCCGTGTCCCAAGAACAAATCTATTAGGGGATGAAAAACGTGGCTTTAGCCAGTTTTTAAATACATTGGATGGTGGTCGTATTTCCATCGCTGCTCTTTCTGTTGGAATTGCCCAGGCTGCTTATGAAAAGGCACTAAAATTCGCGAAGGAACGTGAGCAATTTGGTGCACCTATTTCGAAGCTACAAGCGATCCAATTTAAATTAGCGGATATGGCGATGGAAATAGAGCTTGCTCGTACGTTAGTACATAAAGCGGCATGGTTAAAAGATCAAAAGAAGCCATTTGGCAAAGAAGCTGCAATGGCTAAACTATTTGCTTCTGAAATGGGCTTCCGTACATGTAATCAAGCAATCCAAATTCATGGTGGTTCTGGATATATGAAAGAATATGATGTAGAACGTCATTTACGTGACATTAAATTAATGGAAATCGGTGAAGGAACATCTGAAATTCAACGTCTTGTTATTTCTCGTCTAATTGGCTGTTAATCATCATCAGTTAAGTTAAATAGCATAAATAAGGGGGATCTTCATGGCAGAACTTGTGTATCAAACAATTGGTCAATTGCTAGATGAACAATCAAAAAAGTACCCGCAAAATGAAGCATTAGTCTATGCTGACAGAAATTTACGCATGACTTATGAACAGCTAAATCGTCAAGCACGATACGTAGCGAGAGGTTTAATGGCTCTAGGAATTGAAAAGGGAGACCATATCGCAGTATGGACGACGAATGTTCCTGAGTGGGTACAGCTTCAATTTGGTACAGGGAAGATGGGTGCTCCAATTGTAACGGTAAATACGAATTACCGTGCGAGTGAGTTGGAGTATTTATTGAAGCAATCTGATGCTAAAACGATTTTTTTAATTGAAAATTATCGAGACCATTCTTTTATCAATACACTGCAAGAGTTATGTCCAGAGCTTGAACATTGTGAACCAGGTAATTTGCAATCAAAGCGACTACCTTTATTAAAAAATGTTATTTTAATCGGTGAAACCAAATACCCCGGCGTACTTAATTGGTCAGACGTTTTAACTGCTGCCGAGCAAGTAACCGAGGAACAGTTAGATCAGAGAGAGCAGTCTCTTCATTATGATGATGTCATTAATATTCAATATACTTCTGGTACAACAGGCTTTCCTAAGGGAGTCATGCTAACGCATTTTAACTTAGTCAATAATGCTGTTAACATTGCAGAATGTATGCGTTTAACGGCAGAGGATCGCCTATGTATCCCAGTCCCATTCTTCCATTGCTTTGGTTGTGTCATAGGAACATTAGCCATTACAACAAGTGGTGGAACAATGGTACCAGTACAGGAGTTCTCACCTGAAGAGGTACTAAGAACCGTTCAACAAGAGAAATGCACTGCATTACATGGCGTGCCAACGATGTTCATTAGTGAACTGAATTTATCGAATTTTGCATCTTTCGATCTTTCAACTTTACGTACAGGAGTCATGGCAGGATCAAACTGTCCAATTGAGGTTATGAAAGCGGTCATTGAGAAGATGGGCATGAAAGATATAACAATATGCTACGGTCAAACAGAATCATCACCTGTTATTACACAGACAAGAACGGATGACCCGCTAGTGTTAAAGGTGGAGACGGTTGGCCGCGCTTTACCTAACCTAGAAGTAAAGATTGTTGTTCCTGGAACTACCGAGGAAGCTCCGACAAATGAACAGGGAGAGCTATGTACGAGGGGCTATCATGTGATGAAGGGCTATTATAAAAACCAGGAGGAAACAGATCTGGCGATTGACGAGGATGGTTGGTTGCATACAGGTGATTTAGCAACGATGGATGAAGCAGGTTATGTCCGTGTAACAGGTCGTTTAAAGGATATGATTATCCGTGGTGGCGAAAACCTATATCCTCGTGAAATTGAGGAGTTCCTTTATACACATCCGAAAATTTCAGATGTTCAGGTTGCAGGTGTCCCTGATCCTGTTTATGGCGAGGAGGCGGCAGCTTGGATTGTTTTAAAAGAAGGAGAGCAGGCCACATCGGAAGAAATCCGAGATTATTGTCGGGATAAAATTTCAAGACATAAAATTCCACGACATATTTTCTTTATTGATAACTACCCAATGACTGCATCTGGAAAAGTTCAAAAATATAAATTACGAGAAGATTTCGTTATGACCGTAAAGTAAGGAGGGGCAGTGGATATGTTCAACAAGGTATTAATTGCAAATCGTGGGGAAATTGCTAGACGTGTGATCAGAACATGCAAGCGCCTAAATATTCATACGGTTGCTATCTATTCAGAGGCAGATGCTGAAAGCTTACATGTGAAAGATGCAGATGAGGCTTTCTGTGTAGGGAAGCCACCTGTTGCACAGAGCTATTTAAACATCGACCGCATTCTTGAAATTGCACTAGAAAGTGGCGCAGAGGCTATTCATCCTGGCTATGGTTTACTATCAGAGAATGCAAATTTTGCGAAACGTTGTACAGAGGCAGGTTTAGTGTTTATCGGGCCAAGTGCTGATGTGATCGCTTCAATGGGCAGTAAATTAGAGGCTCGTAAAACAATGAAAGCTGCTAGTGTACCGATTGTAGAGGGTGTAGAAGCGCCAGTGAAGGATGTAGAAGAAGCCACTGACATAGCGGAGCGTTTAGGCTATCCGATTATGTTAAAGGCATCGGCAGGCGGTGGCGGTATCGGTATGCAGCTAGTTGAAAATGCTGAGGAACTAGCCAAAGCTTTTGAGGGCAATCAAAAGCGTGCACAATCATTCTTTGGTGATGGCACGATGTATATGGAGCGATTCATTGCTAACCCTCACCATGTCGAAGTGCAAATTATTGCTGATCATCAAGGTAATGTCGTTCCATTATTTGAACGAGAATGCTCTATTCAACGAAGAAATCAAAAAGTAGTAGAAGAAGCACCATCACCGTTTATCTCACAAGAGACAAGAGAAAAAATGCTAGAAGCGTCAGTTAAGGCGGCGAAGCATATTGGTTATGTCAATGCTGGAACAATCGAATACTTGGTTGATGAAGATCAAAACTTTTATTTTTTAGAAATGAATACAAGACTACAGGTAGAGCATCCCGTTACCGAGGAAATTACGAAGCTTGATTTAGTAGAAGAGCAATTAAAAATTGCGGCAAAACAACCTCTTACGTTTACTAGAGAAAGTATTACTAAAGAGGGGCACGCGATTGAAGTGCGCATATACGCTGAAAATCCTTCGACGTTTTTCCCGTCTCCAGGTACTATTACGACTCTTGAATTACCGACAGGTGAAGGCATTCGACATGAGTGTGGTGTAGAGTCTGGTTCAGTGGTAACACCATTCTATGATCCAATGATTAGTAAATTGGTGGTGTGGGGGGAAACAAGAGAAATTGCCTGCGAAAGATTAGCACAAGCGCTAAAGGCGTATAAAGTGGAGGGGATTCAAACGAATATCCCGATGCTGTTAAAAACCGTCACACATGAGCAATTTTTAAAAGGCTATACGACGACAAAATTTGTAGAGCAATATTATTTACCGCAATTAGCAGAAACAAAATAACAATTATCATGTATTCGTGCTTCTATAGAGGGACGAATACATGATAAAAAAATAGGAGTGAATGATTATGGCAACAGTAAAAGCAAGCATGGCAGGAACAGTATGGAAAATCGTCGTAACAGAGGGCGAGAAAGTGACAGCAGGTCAAGATGTAGCTATTTTAGAATCGATGAAAATGGAAATTCCAATTGCAGCAGAAGAGGATGGCGTAGTGACGAAAATCATTGCCAATGAGGGAGACTTCATTAACGTTGATGATGATATTTTAGAAATTGAATAAGAGGAGGCTTGTTTATGCAGCTACCTAAGCAAGTCGCAATCAAAGAAGTTGGTCCCCGTGATGGCTTACAAAATGAAAAAACGCATATTTCAACAGCTGATAAAGTGCAATTAGTAAATTTATTAGGTCAAACAGGATTAAATTATATTGAAGTGACATCTTTTGTGCATCCCAAATGGATTCCTCAATTGGCAGATGCAGTCGAGGTTCTGCAAGCCATTAAAAGACATAAGGATATTACCTATGCGGCACTTGTCCCCAATATGAGGGGCTTAGAACGCGCATTACAGGCTGAAGTAGATGAAGTAAGTATTTTTATGTCTGCTAGTGAAAGCCATAACCAAAGTAATATTAATAAAACCATAGAAGATACATTTCCCATATTAGAGGAAGTTGTAGTAGGAGCTCAGGCTGCAAAAAAACATGTTCGAGGTTATATCTCAACGGTTATTGGTTGTCCCTATGAGGGGTATATACACCCTGACAAGGTATTACGAGTAACGGAAAAATTATTGGAGATGGGTGTGACTGAAATATCGCTTGGTGACACAATTGGTGTTGGTGTACCGACGCAGGTTGAGTTTCTTTTAGAGGAATTGCTAAAAAGGTATCCTGCTGAAAAATTTGCCATGCATTTTCATGATACACGTGGGACAGCATTAGCCAATATTATGAAGTCCTTAGAGATGGGTATTACCAAGTTTGATAGTGCGCTTGGTGGGCTAGGGGGCTGCCCATATGCGAAAGGTGCCTCAGGTAATGTAGCCACAGAAGATTTATTGTATTTATTCGATGAGATGGGCATTGAAACAGGCGTAGATCGACAAAAGGTGCTAGAGGCAGCACTCTTTATTGAAGAGAAGTTAGGCAAAGCGGTTGCATCAAAGCAAATGGCTATTGTCCGCAATGAAAGGAGTGCAAATCAAGGATGACACAACTCGTTCGATTTGAATTACTAGAGGGTAGTATTGGACTTATTACTCTTTCAAGACCAGAAGCTGCTAACGCTATGTCGGTTCAATTACTGCATGAGCTGTCTGCCACACTTGATCAAATCAATGGTGATCCAGCAGTGCGTGTAGTCCTTCTAACAGGTGCAGGCGAAAAGGCATTTTGTGCAGGTGCTGATTTAAAGGAACGTAAAGGAATGTCTGATCGACAAGTGAAGCAGATCGTGCAACTGATTGGTGCCACTGTGGCAAAAGTTGAAACGCTTGCACAGCCTGTCATTGCTGTCCTAAATGGTGTTGCCTTTGGTGGAGGCTTGGAGTTGGCACTAGCTTGTGATTTACGAATTGCGGCTACACATGTAAAGCTTGGCTTAACAGAAACATCACTCGGTATTATTCCAGGAGCTGGGGGAACACAGCGACTTCCACGTCTAATTGGTCTTGGTAAAGCAAAGGAATTAATTTATACAGCACGTAGGCTCAGTGCTAAAGAAGCTGAAAATTATGGCATTATCGAGTATGTTTATGAAGGACATGAGGTATTAGATAAGGCACAACAGCTTGCACTGGAAATGGCAAAAAATGCACCACTCTCTCTAGTGCAAGCCAAAGTTGCGATCAATCAAGGTGTTGAGGTAGATTTAGCTACCGGGTTAAAAATTGAATCACTTGCATATAGTGCACTGATCCCAACAGAAGACCGATTAGAGGGCTTACTTGCCTTCCAAGAGAAGCGAGCGCCACAATATTCAGGGAAATAAAACGCCAAGAAATAATTTTGGTGTAATCGATTGGGCAAAGGGAGGAAATAAACATGAGCAATATCTCGACAGAAAATACACCACCTACAATGAAAGATAAAATTTTAGCAGGTGGATTACCAAAATATCATGACAAAAATGCACAACAAGGCAAGCTATTTGTACGTGAGCGTCTTGAACTATTACTTGATGATGGTCTTCAATCAGAGGATGGGCTCTATGCGAACTGTTTAGCAGGGGATTTACCAGCAGATGGAGTTATCACTGGTATTGGTAAAATCCATGGTCGCACAGTTTGTGTGCTAGCGAACGATTCAACGATTAAAGCTGGTTCTTGGGGAAAACGCACGGTTGAAAAAATGATTCGCATTCAAGAAACCGCTGAAAAGTTGAATTGTCCATTACTTTATTTAGTGGATTCTGCGGGTGCGCGTATTACAGATCAGCTTGAAATGTTCCCGGGACGCCGAGGTGCAGGACGCATTTTCTACAATCAAGTCAAACTGTCAGGAAAAGTTCCGCAAATTTGCTTATTATTTGGTCCTTCCGCAGCGGGTGGCGCCTATATTCCTGCATTTTGCGATATCGTGGTGATGGTAGAAGGGAATGCTTCTATGTATTTAGGATCTCCTCGAATGGCCGAAATGGTTATCGGTGAAAAAGTAGATTTAGAAACAATGGGTGGCGCAAAAATGCACTGTTCCGTTTCTGGTTGTGGAGATGTGCTTGTTAAATCCGAACAGGAGGCTATTACTTATGCGCGCAAATATTTAGGATATTTCCCGAATAACTATGCAGAGCGTAGCAAGGTAGAGGCTCCTAAACCACCAGCTTCATTTGATAAATCTATTGAAGAATTAATTCCTCAAAATCAAAATGTACCATTTGATATGTATAAGTTAATTGATCGTATTATTGATGAAGATTCGTTTTGTGAGGTTAAGAAATTATTTGCACCAGAATTAATTACAGGCCTTGCACGAATTAATGGACAATCCGTTGGGATCATCGCTAACCAACCACGTGTTAAGGGAGGCGTGCTATTCCACGATTCTGCTGATAAAGCGGCGAAATTTATTTCACTTTGTGATGCATTCAATATCCCACTGTTATTCCTAGCAGACGTTCCAGGCTTTATGATTGGTACTCAGGTAGAAAAAGCAGGAATCATTCGTCATGGTGCTAAAATGATTTTTGCCATGAGTGAGGCAACTGTTCCTAAGCTAACGGTCATTGTGCGTAAAGCGTATGGTGCAGGATTATATGCAATGGCTGGCCCTGCGTTTGAACCAGACTGCTGTATTGCCTTATCAAATGCACAAATTGCCGTAATGGGACCAGAAGCTGCTGTCAATGCCGTCTATGCCAATAAAATTGCAGAACTTCCAAAAGAAGAGCAAGCAAGCTTCATTGCCGAGAAACGTAAAGAATATCAAGAGGAAATTGATGTGTATCGCTTAGCTTCAGAGCTTATCATTGATGATGTGATTGAGCCTAATGAGCTGCGTAAGGTACTAGAAAATCGCTTAGAACTTTATATGTCAAAATACTTATTATTCTCACAACGTAAGCATGGGGTAAACCCAGTTTAAACATACTTATTAAAAGGCTGTCTCTGCTGGTAGGAGACAGCCTTTTTGGATGATAATTTTTTCAGCTACTTGCAAGCTATAGTTGAGCATATTAAAATATGGGAAGGAATAAAAGGGAAGTGGGTGTTAAGCTTGTCTAAAAACAACATAGCGGATGTTCAAAATAATGCCAAGCTCCCATTACCATATCGGGATGTCATTGATACATATCATTTGCCGCTAAAGATCGCAGGTTGGATTTTATTTAGTATCTATTCATTTATGGCTTTTTATAAATTGGTTATTGATCGCTTAGTAGATGTAGTCGTCATTTTATTAAAGGGAGATTACTCTATAGGTGACTTAGGATTGTTTAATTATAGTAGCTGGCGATTAACTACTAATTTTATTCCCTTCGAAACGATTCTCCGTTATATAAACTACTCTCAATATTTTAATTGGGAAATTATAATCGTTAACTTACTTGGCAACTTATTAATTTTTACTCCAATGGGCTTTTTACTGCCATTGCTATCGAAGAAATTCCGAAAAGCGTGGGTTATTATTTGTTTAGGCTTTATTTCTAGTCTTGCTGTCGAAACCGTTCAATTTATTTTTACCGTTGGTTCTGCGGATATTGATGATTTAATTTTGAATACAATTGGTGCATGGCTTGGTTACTTAGCCTATAAAGGGATATTGATTAGACCTAAAAAATAAGAAAAGCAGTCCAGTATGAAGGGCTGTTTTTTTACGTTGATTAACACTATTTGTGTAGTGTATATGGTAATAAATTTTATTGAAAAGGGTATGGAGCTAATAAATGAATATGAAAACATTAATTAGATGAGATTCTTTATACCTATTTTTGAAAATAATTAGTATCTCTTTAGGAGGTTAGTAGTAATTAGTGCTTGAATTTAATAGTGAAAATTCCGATAATGAGTGTACAGAAACTTATAAAATGGTATAGATAGAGTGTGAGGAAGAATGTTCATATCTATTAACTTATTAGCATATGTAGATAGAAGGGCGAGGTGAAAACTATGAAAATATCAAATTTAATGGAACAAGAAAGAATTTCATCCCAGCATAATCGTAAAAAAATACTTCAGCGTAAAGAGGCAGGAGATGCCTATAGAAAAAATGCGATGTATTTTCAGCCAAAGAAAAACCCATTATTGATTGAACTTGAAAATTTATTATTAGGACGTACTGACCAAGATTTGTATGACCAGCAGCAAGAAGAGTCAAAAGAAGTAACTCCTCAGCAGAAAGCCATTATGGAAGATTTACAGCAAACAGAAAAGAATGTACGGGCACATGAGCAAACCTATAAAGTAGGAATGAATGATAACGCTGATCCCTCGAATATATCCGATTCAGAACTAGGTGACACACTGCACATTTTAGAGCAGGTACGTAATGCAGCATTGTCATCAGCAGAGCCTTCTCCTCAAGATTTACGTGTGGCGCAAAGCGTTGATGCTCAAATACAGCATATGTTAAATAATTCAAATGTTGACGAGGTTGCCACAAATGAAAGCGAACCATCTTTTGTACGTGACATCATTGAAGTGAAGGTTCCTGAACGTTACTCGAAGGAATTGAAATTGGACCCATTTGCAGATACAATTTTCGGTAAGAACTATGAGACTGCATTCAAGTTAAGAGCATTTAAACAGGCATCGGAAAGATATGCGGCTCACGTTCAAATGACGAAAAATGGCTATCGTCCAGACAAGGATTCTATGTTCTCTTTGATAGCCTGATGCTGTAGATAGGAGATTGTTGACATGGCAAAGGCAAAGCACGCGAAAACGAATGCGATTCGTTTATTAGAACAACAAAAAATTCATTTTGATGTGATGGAATATGAAACAGGGGACGGTCAAGTTGATGGTGTTTCTGTAGCTGAGAAAATAGGACAGCCTGTTGCTCGGGTATTTAAAACATTAGTAGCAAAAGCAAGTGCACAAAGGTTATTTGTATTTGTTATTCCAGTGGCTGAAGAGCTGGACTTAAAAGCAGCCGCGAAGGTAGTTGGGGAAAAGAAAATTGAAATGTTAGCGGTAAAAGATCTACTTAGCCATACTGGTTATGTTCGTGGTGGATGTTCACCAGTAGGGATGAAGAAGTTATATCCAACGGTCATCGATGTATCTGCTCAAGAACAAGGTAGTATAATCGTTAGTGCTGGGAAAATTGGTATGCAAATTCATGTACAAATAGATGATTTGAAGAATATAACAAAGGCACAACTTGCCTCAATTACAACTACCCATGAGTGAGAGAATGGGTAGTTTTTTATGTGGTAAGATAAACGGTTTAGTTTAAGCACTATAGCTTAATTTTGGTTGAAAGTATGATAAAGTAATAGCAATATTATTCATAGAGAGAAGGATAAGGAATGCGTAGAATAATGGGGTGGCGTTGGACCTTTTTTATTGGTGGCTTAATGGTGATGTCACTTGGAATCACGATGTCGATAAAGGGGAAAATCGTTGGCACAAGCCCATGGGATGTTTTACATGTAGGTCTCTTTCAAAATTTTGGGTTAAGTATCGGCACATGGTCTATTGTAACAGGACTCTTTATAGTTGCTTCAACATCCATTGTATTACGTCAATGGCCAAAGATAGGTACTTGGCTCAATATGCTGCTAATCGGCTCGTTCATTGATGTATTTAACTGGCTGTTGCCCTCAACGGATGTATATGGCTTACAAATTACATATTTTATAATTGGTTTATTTGTTTTGAGCTTTGGCTGTGGGATGTATATTGCACCGAATATGGGCGCAGGACCAAGGGATACCTTAATGATGATACTTGTTGAAAAATTTGGCGGATCTATTAAGACAGCAAGAATGGGAATTGAAGTACTTGTAACCATTGTTGGCTGGCTTCTAGGAGGACCAGTTGGAGTAGGGACGGTATTGATCGCCTTAACTTCAGGCTATATTGTGCAATATTCATTACCGTATTGTCGTAAAATCTTGATGAAATGTATTGGAAATATGGAAGGCATGAAGCCATTCTATTAAACCAAGAAGCTACTTATATCTGTAAAGGATAGAAGTAGCTTTTCATTTTTTTTAGCGTTCTTTCATATAATGCAGGGCACAAGCTAAAGGAGGAACGACATTTGAACGGAAATGTAACGTATTATTTTGGACACGCATTGACTGGCCAAGGTGTGAAGCATTTATATAAAGAAATGATGGAAGAGGCGTCTCTCGTTTATTTTTTGCAAGGGCCTGCCACATTTAAAGGTTCAGAACTGTTAAAAGAACTAGGATACTTCTATGTGAAACAGGGCTTTGCTGTCGAGTGGTTTAAGCATGCTTTATTAGAGGAGGTTGTTGAGGCCGTTTATATAAAAGGCTGTAACAGACTTTTTGTATGGGCATCTGAGTGGAATATCGAGCCAACTTTACTCGGTACAAAGCATCGTGTCATGTCTTTCTATGAATGCTTAGAAGACATACAGCTTAAAAAGGTTGGAGAACAGCTTGCAGAGGCGATGCAAGAGCGTGCAACATGGCGTGAAAAATGCATAGCGAAACTGGATCAAGCAATCAAGCTACATGATGACTGGGAGGTTATCACACAAAGCTGTATGAACTGGCAGGCATTAAATGAACAGGTGGAAAATTTAAAGTCGGAAGTGTTCCAATCTATTATTCTGAATAAAACAGGTATGCGGACACATCGTTTACTGGGAACGCTAACTCCTAGAGGTGCGGAAAATACAGTGGATAGTATCACCAAAAGTATCACGACTCGCTTCATGATTAAAGGTAAGCCAGGTACAGGCAAATCTTCACTAATGAAAAGCTTAGCCGATGAAGCAAATGCAAGAGGGCTTGATGCACAAATTGTTTGGTGTGGCTTAGATGCGGGATCTGTAGATATGGTCATTATCCCAGAGCTTAATTTCTGTATTTTTGATAGCACAGAGCCTCATATCTTTGATCCAGAGGATGGTAGGTTAGGGGATAAGATATTTGATATTGGTCAACATTGTGAGCTGTCAGAGGAAGCAGAAACTGCGATCGAGGCAGTGCGAGCACAATACAAAGAAGCTATACAGGATGCGATGGGCCATTCCAAACGATATGCAGAAGCTGAATATACCGTTCGTCGTTTATTAGATAATTGTCTATCGGCTTCTTTATGGCGCGAAAAAACAGCGCCACTATTCGAAAGATTAACAAAGTAATGTAGCTAATGGCTTGCATGTGCTAAACTAGGAGCGAGAACAGTTTTCCTAGGAAAGGATGATACGCTTGTCAAAAGTATTGAATGCATTTTTAGATGAAAACCTACAAGCCTTACATGAACAAGGCTTATACAATGAAATCGATCCAGTAGAGGGAGCAAATGGCCCAATTATTCAGGTCCGTGGCAAAAATCTTGTTAACTTATCCTCTAACAACTATCTTGGTTTAGCAACAAATGAAGAATTAAAGCGTATTGCCAAAGAGACAATTGATAAATACGGTGTTGGAGCAGGTGCTGTTCGTACAATCAACGGGACACTTGACTTGCACGTAAAATTAGAAGAAAAGCTTGCTGAATTTAAAGGAACAGAAGCGGCTATTTCTTATCAATCTGGATTTAATTGTAATATGGCAGCTATTTCGGCTGTAATGGATAAAAATGATGCCATTCTATCTGATCAATTAAACCATGCCTCTATTATTGATGGATGTCGCTTATCAAAGGCAAAAATCATCGCGTTTAATCACTCTGATATGGAGGATTTACGTGCAAAGGCAAAGGCAGCAAAGGAATCAGGTTTATACAATAAAATCATGGTTATCACAGATGGTGTCTTCTCAATGGATGGTGATATTGCTAAATTACCTGAAATTGTGGAAATAGCTAAAGAGTTTGATTTAATCACGTATGTGGATGATGCACATGGTTCGGGTGTAACAGGTAAAGGAAAAGGAACTGTGAAGCATTTTGGATTAGAAAAAGAAATTGATTTCCAAATTGGTACATTATCAAAAGCCATTGGTGTAGTAGGTGGCTATGTAGCAGGTAAGAAAAATTTAATTGATTGGCTAAAAGTTCGCTCACGCCCATTCCTATTCTCAACAGCATTACCACCAGGTGATGTAGCCGCTATTACAGCAGCCGTGCAAATGCTGATTGATTCAACAGAGCTACACGATAAGCTGTGGGATAATGGAAATTATTTAAAAGCGGGGCTTGAGAAGCTTGGCTTTAATATTGGTGCGTCTGAGACACCAATTACTCCATGCATCATTGGGGATGAAAAGTTAACACAGGAATTTTCAAAACGTTTATTTGAAGAAGGCGTTTATGCAAAATCAATTGTCTTCCCAACAGTTCCAAAAGGTACAGGTCGCGTTCGGAATATGCCAACAGCGGCACATACAAAAGAAATGCTTGATGATGCAATTGCGATTTACGAGAAGGTTGGTCGTGAATTAGGCGTTATTCAATAAGAAAAAGCTTCCTCATGGATGGGGAAGCCTTTTTTTGCATGATAGAAAGGAAAAAGTGAAGGATAGAATCGAAAAAGTGACCGATAGAAGCTTAAATCTAATTGATAGCGATCTAAAAATAGACAATCTCTTTATTTTGACCCAATTATTTTGCCTGCCTTGAGCTGTTGAATAGCTTGATCAGAAATATTTAATGCCTGTAAAATTTCTTCATTATGTTGTCCTAAAGTGGGTGCTGCACTTGTTAGCTGTCCAGGTGTTTGTGAAAACTTAGCTGGGAAGCCCAATGTTCTCATTGGTCCAGCAGTCGGATGCTCATAGGACAGTACCATGCCACGCTCTAGTATATGAGGGTCATTCAATGTTTGGTCATAAGAATAGATTGGACTAGATGGTACACCATGCTTATCTAATAGTTCGAGCCAGTAGATAGCCTTATGCTTAAGTAGCTCGCTTTCAATTTCTGCTTCCAGCTCCCTCACATGTTGGGCACGTGAATAGTTGGTAGCAAAGAGAGGATTGTCTAACCAATCAGGTCGATTGACAACCTTTGCCGCAAAAATCTCCCATAGCTTTTGATTGCCAGCACCTACTAGAATATAGTCATCCTTTGTTTTGAAACCTTGATAGGGCGCAGACACACGATGGGCGGTTCCTGTTCGCTCAGGTAACTCACCCTTTCCGAAGTAAGCAGCGGCCTCCCAAACAGTCCACGCAAGACCTGACTCCACTAAGGACACATCAATATATTGACCTTCACCACTACGAAGCTTATAAATATAGGCCATTAAAATCGATTGTAAGGCTGTTTGTGCAGCAGCAATATCATTCACCGCAAAGCCAACTTTTACAGGTCGTCCATCTGCTTCACCTGTCATATGCATTAAGCCACTCAGACCCTGAGCCATAATATCATAGCCACCCTTTTGACTATAAGGACCTGTTTGACCATAACCAGAAATAGAGCAGTAAATTAGGCCAGGATTGATGGCTTTTAATGTGTCATAATCAATACCAAGCTTTTTCGTGACACCTGGTCGATAATTTTCCACAAGTACATCAACAGATTGAATCAATTCTTTAAATAAAGTCAGTCCTTCAGTCGTTTTTAAATTGATGCAGACACCTTTTTTATTACGATTAACCATCATATACATATGACTTTCTTCATTAACGAATGGACCCATTGTACGGGTATCGTCTCCATTTGGGTATTTTTCAATTTTGATAACTTCTGCACCCATATCTGCTAATACCATGGTGCAATAGGGACCTGCTAAGACTTGTGATAAATCGATAACCTTTAATCCTTGTAATGCTTGTTTCATTTACCCTCAGTCCCATCCTGTTTGACTAATGTGATGTTGCGTAATCCTTTGACAGAGGTAGCACCGGCTAATGCGATAGAAACCTTTAATTCATCATAAAGATTGGTCATCACTTTTTCGACACCTTGTTGTCCCTCAAGGGCTAGTCCATAGACGAAAGGACGTCCAATTGCAACGGCATTCGCTCCTAAAGCAAGTGCTTTTAAGGCATCCATGCCACGATATATACCACTATCTAATATAATAGGAATTTGTCCATTCACAACTTTCACAATAGCAGGAAGGGCATCAAGTGAACCAATCACACCATCTAATTGACGGCCACCATGGTTTGATACAATAATGCCATCAATACCATTGTCGATAGCATGTTTTGCATCTTCAGGATGTAAAATTCCCTTCAATAATATAGGAAGGTTGGTGCGTTTTTTTAGCTCTCGAACATGTTCCCAATTAAGTGTTGGGTGGAAGACATTTTGCAAGACACCTTGTACGTAGGACTCGAATGAATCATCAGGTAAAGTGGCTGTAAAAACGGGATCATTCATATAATTTCCTCTTGCATAGCCTAGCTTCAATGGTGAAAATTGATTGCGTACATCTTCTTCACGCCAGCCTAGCATTACGGTGTCGACAGTTAAAACGATCGCTTCAAATCCAGCTTCCTCCGCACGTGCAGCCATGCTAAATGCAATTTCTTCATTAGTAGACCAATATAATTGAAACCATTTTGTTGCAGAAGGCGCAGCTTGAGCAACTTCTTCAAGAGCAAAAGTGGACACAGTGCTTTGTATATAAGGGATATTTAAAAACTGGGCGGCACGTGCAACGGCAAGCTCACCTTCATCGTGAACCATTCCGTTCATGCCCACAGGAGCAAAAAGCAAAGGAGTTGGATATGTTTTACCAAACAAATGAACCGATGTATCAACGTTTGACACATCATTTAAAAATCGGGGAACAATGGAATACTTCTCAAAAGCTGCACGATTATTGCGCAGTGTTTGTTCACCGCCAGCACCTGAACGGATGTAGCCAAAAGGGCCAGCTTCGATTTTTTCCGCTACGGCCTTTTCTAAATCTGCAAAGCAAATGGGGAAGGGGGCTTGTGCAGTTATATTTTTTAAGAGTAGATCGCCATCAGTTATGTTTGTCATCGTTACTACCTCACTTATTTATTGAAAATAGGCTTTCTTTTATTTAAAAAGGCTTGAATACCTTCGTTATAATCGTCTGAACTAAATGAATCCAAAACTAACTGTGCCAGCTCATCGTTTTCTTCAATTTCACCATCAACAATTGCTTGGATAATTTTTTTGATGCCTGCGTTTGCAATGGATGATTTACTTAATAAATGTTCAGCGAATTGCAATGTCGCCTCATCAATTTCCTCTGGTTCGTGTAGGGCCGTGATTAAACCAATATTTTTTCCTTCTTCAGCTGTAAAAATAGTAGCTGTGTACAAAATTTCCTTTGCCTTAGCGACACCAACAATATTGATGAGACGTTTCGTGCTTTCTAAATTATAGACAATACCTATGTTTGCAGCGGTAATGCCTAGCTTACTCTTAGGCGTTGCTATTCTAAAATCACAAGCATTTGCTAACTCTAAGCCACCACCAATTGCTAAGCCCTGAATCATAGCAATTGTCGGGTGTGGAAATTTATAGAGAGCATCGATCGCCTTTAGAGCCAATTCATTATAGGCTTTAGCATTGTCTGTAGCATAACGAACATCTAAAAACTCGCTAATATCTGCACCGGAAGAAAAGGCTACTTCATTGACACCGCGAACAATTAAAAGTTTGATGGAAGAATCTATACGGAGCAGCTCTAGTTGGTCTACTATGGCTTGAAACATTGCCCTTGATAAAGAATTCCGTTTATCCGGGCGGTTTAATACTAACGTTGCAATATAGCCATTTTTCTCTACATAAATTTCGTTTGTCATCTTCATTCTCCTCTTAATCTTTTTTCAACTTCGCGGCGAAGCGGTTACCAATGGATTGAATGCTCTGCACAAGGATGATTAAGATAAAGACAGTTGCATACATCACATCAACCTCATAGCGCAAATGACCATAACGATAGGCAAGGTCACCTAAACCGCCAGCACCAACCATTCCTGCCATTGCTGTTGCACCAATTAATCCTATTGTGGCAATTGTTAAGCCTAAAATAATAGATGGTCGCGCTTCACGTAATAGGACATGCCAAATGATATGGCGACGTTTAATACCCATGGCTGTGTAGGCTTCTACTACTCCGGAATCCACTTCTAAAAGCGCAGATTCCATCAGCCGTGCAATATAAGGAGCTGTGTAAACAACTAGTGGAACGATTACACCTTTAACACCAATTGTTGTACCTACAATTAACTTGGTAAAAGGTAAGATGAAGAATAATAAAATGATAAATGGAACAGAGCGAACAATATTGATAAATAGATTAAAAAACTGATAGAAAAATTTATTTTCAAAGGATTGTCCTGGTCGTGTTAAAACGATTAATAGCCCTAATGGAATGCCAATCAGAATGGAGAAAAATAATGAAATTCCGACCATTTGAAATGTTTCGATAATTGCTTTGCCAATAACATCTGACCAATCTGTAAAGAAGCTTTGGATACTACTCATTGAACGCACCTCCTAATTCTTCCACTGCCACGCCATTTTCTGAAAAATACGTTAACGCCTTTTGGACAATCTGCGTTTCGCCATGTAAATGCACCACAATATTGCCGACAATACCGTTTTTTAATTCAATAATATTAGCTGTTAAAATATTTGGTTGCACATCATATACCTTAGTGACTTCTGCTAATAATGGCTTACCAGTACTTTCACCAAGGAATGTTAAACGGATTACACTTCCTGAAACATTTAATTGCTCAATAAGAGAAGGGGATAAATTACGTTGTGAAATTGTATTCAAAAACTTTCGCGTTGTAGGGTGCTTCGGTTTCGCAAAAAGTTCAATCGCTGTGCCAAATTCCACAACTTTCCCTGATTCTAGAACAGAAACCTCATCGCAAATTTTTTGAATTACATTCATTTCATGTGTGATGAGCAGAATCGTAATGCCTAATTCACGATTAATTTTTAACAACAATTCAAGAATGGCTTCCGTTGTCTCAGGATCAAGTGCACTTGTTGCTTCGTCACTAAGTAAAATCTCTGGTTCCTGTGCTAAGGCACGTGCAATAGCCACACGCTGTTTTTGACCACCTGAAAGTTGATTTGGGTAACTATCTAGTTTATCTGTTAAACCGACAATTTCAGCATACTTAGCTACTCGGTTTTTTACTTCCGCCTCTTTATAGCCTAGTAGCTTTAAGGGAACTGCAATATTATTGTAAACTGTTGCTGTTTTTAAGAGATTAAAGTGCTGGAAGATCATCCCGATTTTTTGGCGTGTTTGACGTAATTCGTGAAGAGAAAGGGTCGTAATGTCTACATTGTCTATCACTACTTTTCCTGCTGTAGGACGTTCTAGTAGATTAACGCAACGAATGAGTGTACTTTTACCAGCACCACTATAGCCGATTACACCATGAATTTGTCCCCTTTTTACGTGAAGGTTGATGCCATCCACAGCTTTTATGATGCCTTTTTTCGATTTAAATTCTTTTGAGATATTTTGTAATTGAATCATGCGATTGTTTGCTCCTTTCTCAACCTTCTAAAAAGCAAGAATCTGCTCGTCTTCCCATTGGGGAATTTCAGCAGATTCTTCGGCTTTATAGAAGCTTTCTGAACATATTACCAGCTAGGGATTACAGAACCTTTGAATTCCTCTTCGATGAATTGACGCACTTCGTCAGATTGGTAAGCCTCAACGAACTTTTTAATTGTTGGATCATTTTCATTTTCAGCACGTACAACAATATAGTTCACGTATGGAGAATCAGTAGATTCCAATAAAATAGAGTCATCTTTAGGGTTAATGCCAGCCTCTAGTGCAAAGTTTGTATTAATAGCTGCTACATCTACTTCACTAAGTTGTTTAGGAATTTGAGCTGCCTCTAATTCAATGAATTTTAAATTCTTTTTGTTTTCTTCTACATCACGGATCGAGGCTGTTAAGTCTGCACCCTCTTTTAACTTAATATAGCCAGCTTCCTGTAAAACAAAGAGGGCACGTGCTCCATTCGTTGGGTCATTTGGTAAGCCAAACGTTGCACCGTCAGGAATGTCATCAAAGGATTTATATTTTTCTGAGTAGATACCCATTGGATTTAAAATCGTCTTGCCCACTGGTACTAAATCTGTATCATGGTCTTTATTAAATGTATCTAGGAAAGGCTCGTGTTGATAGCTGTTCGCATCAAGATCACCTTCAGCTAAGGATGTATTAGGTAAAACATAGTCAGAAAATGATTTTAGTTCTACTTCTAGCCCATTTTCTTTTGCTACTTTAGCGGCTACTTCTGCAATTTGTTCGTGTGGACCAGAAGTGACGCCTACAACGATTTTCTTTTCATCAATTCCTTCAGCTTGGCTTTTACTATCTTCTTTAGAGCCACAGCCTGCTAAAGCTGCTACTAATGTTAAACTTGCTAAACCTACTAAAAATTTATTTTTCTTTTTCATGAAAATACCTCCAAGATTGTTTTTATCGGTTTTTTGAAAATAAAAAAACTCTCTTACAAATTAAGAGAGGCTCATGAAAAGATGTCCTCTCTTATCTATCAAACGAAGATCGTTTGCAGGATTTAGCACCTTCCTATAAAAAGGAGGTTGCCGAGCTTCATAGGGCCAGTCCCTCAGCTACTCTTGATAAGAGATTTATAATATTTTTTTGTAATTCCGATAGAACTAATATAATTTATAGGGTATAGTAAGTCAATAAATAATTTTTAAATTTTTTATATAATTATAATATTTCGACGCAAAAGAGGGATAACAATGTCTGTAAGAGTTAATTATGGTATAGGTTCATTTGGTAAGGTTATTAGTGCTCGTTTTCTAACGGGAACAGATATCATTGAAGGGATTGAAGCGCTTTGCGAAGAGAATAGCATAGAGTCAGCAACAATTGTAAGCTGTATTGGCAGCTTTCAAAAAAGCAGCTTTGTTTATTTAGTGCCAGATGCAACAGCTCAAATTCAAGTTCGTTTTAGTGATGTGATTGAAAAAGAGGGACCATTAGAATTTATTCAAGGTTCAGGTGTGGTGTGTAAGCGAGATGGTGGATATGAGACACATTTCCATGGTTCTATGAGCGATCAATGGGGTGTTGTATCAGGTGGGCATTTAATAAAAGGGGGCAACCCTGTTATTACTGCTGACATCGTGTTGGCAGAGGTACAAGGGATTCAACATATTCGAAAATGGGATGATGAAACAGGTCATGTTCAATTTTATCCATTAGAAAATGGTTTAGGGCAACCAAGGAAAATTGAAAAATAGTAATAATCCTGTAGCTAGGGATAGCTACAGGATACGGCGTCATTATCTTTTAAACAATTGTAATTGCTCGATTCTATGGATTGCTTCACGTAAGCGCTCCTCACTAACCAGCAATCCTACGCGTACATAGCCTTCACCATATTGACCGAAGCCATTACCTGCTGCTACAGCGATATCAGCTTTTTCGAGCAAAAGATCAGCAAACTGTTCACTTGTATAGCCTAGTGGTACAGGGAGCCATGCGAAGAAGGAGCCTTTTGGAGCCGTAACATGCCAGCCAATTCTTCGAGCTTCTTCAATGAGTACATTGCGGCGACGCTCATAAGTAGCTCGTAGTTCATCCGCACATTGTTGGGAAGCCGTCAGTGCTACTGCTGCGGCTTGTTGAATGGCAGGGAATTGACTACAAAACAGATGATCCTGAATTAGATTAATAGCAGCAATAATCTCGGCATTCCCTACAGCGAAGCCTATACGCCAGCCAGCCATATTATAGGTTTTCGATAATGTATACATTTCAACTCCTACTTCTTTTGCCCCCTTTGCTTGAAGGAAGCTAACTGGTTTATTACCGTCAAATCCTATTGCCCCATAAGCAAAATCATGTGATACGATAATATTGTGCTCCTTCGCAAAGCGAACGGTCTCTTCAAAAAACGCAAGTGATGCTGTACCACCTGTAGGGTTGTTCGGGTAATTTAAGTAAAGAAGCTTTGCTTTTTCTTTCACTTCATCAGGTAATGCATGATAATCAGGTAAGAAATCATTTTCAGCAAAAAGGGGCATTACTTCAAAATTGACGTCTCCTAGTACAACACCTGATAGGTAATCTGGATAGCCAGGATCTGGTAAGAGCATCGTGTCACCAGGGTTTAACACAGCTAAAGGTAGCTCAACTAGACCAATTTTTGTTCCACCAAGAATCGCTACCTCTGTATCTGGATTTAGTTCTACCTGATATTCACGTTGATAAAAGTCCGCAGCAGCTTGGCGTAATTCAGCGAGACCTCTAAATGGTGAATATTTGTGGTTTTGAGGATTTTCAGCTGCTTCCTGTAATGCTTGAATGATGTGAATAGGCGTTGGCTGATCGGGATTTCCTTGCCCAAGGTTAATGACATCACGCCCTTCTTCTAGAGCCAAGTTTACTTTTTGAACGAGTGCTGCAAAAAATTGAGTGGGTAGTTGCTGTAGTTTTTTAGAGAATTCCATGCATGATCACCTTTTTCAGAATATAATAATTATTATTGAAGAATATGAAGCAAATAGTATTACTTTTTCTGTTAATTGTCTAGACCCTTTATAAACAAAGGATTGAAATGCTCTAAAAACCATTGATCGCAACCGTTACAGCTATGACGATATGTTAAAGAAAGTGAATGTATTCTACGCCAACAATCAGCTGGCAGATGAAGAATATACGCAGCTATTAACAGATATGGACGCACAGCAAACGCAAGCATAGGCTTAGCGTTATTTTTATTGTCCTAAAAGCTCGAACCCCCTCGAACGAAATTGACCTTATCTAAAATTAGAAATTGTACTATTTTTATAGTAGAACAATTTTGAAAGGGGTGATTCTATTGTTATATTATTTATCTTTAATTTTTATCTGTTCATTTATCATGTTCAGTAAAGAATTTAACTCTCATTGGATTGTTAAATTAGGATTAGTGAGTTTTATTGTAAGCTTTTTTGCTCCATTACAATGGTAGTAATTAAACTTAGATTAAAGGATGCGTCTATGTGACGTGTCCTTTTTATTTTTCTAAAAGGGAAGTGTTCAAATGGAAAAATGGATTGCTGTGGTAAGTGGAACAATAGGCACAATCGTTTCATATTCAGTGGATGGTCTAGGAATGGCTGTTACAGTTTTGATTGGCTTTATGGCAATTGATTACCTTACAGGTATTATGAGTGGGGTTGTTAATCAAAACTTAAACAGTCGTACAGGCTTCAACGGAATTATTCGCAAGATTTATTACTTAATGCTAGTTGGATCGGTTTATTTATTGTCGGTTGTGATTCCAGGCATTGAGTATGCAGGGGATGGGGCAGCCATTGCATTTTGTGTACTAGAATTTATTTCAATCACAGAAAACGGTACTAAAATGGGCTTGCCAATGCCTGACTTTATTAAAAATATTTTAGCAATCGTTAAGGATAAAACAGGAGAGGGTGAGGTTAAATGAGCTACACTTTCAGACAAATCTTAATACCTTCAACAAAGTATTCAATTAAGGCACCGTACATTATGTTTCCACAATTCATAACTGTACACAATACAGCCAATGATGCACCAGCTGTTAATGAAATTTCATACATGCATAGCAATAATAATCAGGTCTCTTATCACGTTGCAATAGATGATAAAGAGGTTATTCAAGCAATACCTTTTAATCGAAACGCTTGGCATTGTGGGGACGGTGGGGGCGACAAAGATCCTAACGCTTTAAAGAAAGGGAATCGCCTTTCTATTGGTATCGAAATCTGTTACAGCAAAAGTGGTGGCGCGCGTTATGAAGTTGCAGAGGAAAACGCTGTTCAATACATTGCAAAGCTTTTAAAACAATACGGTTGGGGCATTGAGCGAGTGAAGAAGCACCAGGATTGGTCAGGGAAATATTGTCCTCACCGTATATTAGCAGAAGACCGTTGGAATAGTTTTTTGAACCGGATTGAAGAAGCAATGAAGCCAATGGAAATACAAAAACCAGTCGAAAAGGATGATGATACGATGAAATTCACAAGTACAACCGCAAAAGCTGCAGTACGTGATTATATTCAACAAGCAGTTGATAAAAAGTTGATCGATAAATCTTGGTTGGAGAAATTCGATAATGGAAGCATGACAAGTGGTGATTTTGAAGGATTGAAGATTATCATTGCACAACGTAGCGCTTAAAAGTAAAGCAGCGTTTTTATAATAATTAGTACATCAATATATAAAAAATATTAGGAGTCAAGTTACAATATTGTTAAATATTCAAATTTTTATATAAAAATGAATGGTTACTATAATTTAATTCATGTCAATTTTTCTATATTAAATTCAGTTAAAATAATACTTTAGTGTCGGTATTATACATTATAACCGCCAAAATATGGCGTTACATTTGGCGGCATATGGCGTGAAGTGTTATTTGATAAAAAAACACGCCAAAAAAACGGCGTGAAATTGGTGTTGATATGGAATAATTGGTAATGATAGGATGTAATTAACTCGAGGGTAAGCAATTTTGCTAATACAGATAAAAAAGGCAGGTATTTATATGAAAAAAAATATACTTAATAAATTTCTTATTTGTTTAACCGTTATTTTAACTATATTTGCATCAGGATTGACTCCATTTGCTCAAGCATCAACTTTAAATGAAACAGAAGGTAAAACAATTGTAGAAAAAATAGAAGTAACTAACGAAGAATTACTAGAGTATTTAGAAGAACAAAATTTTGATGAAAATCAGTTGGATATATTTAGAAATATTATAGAAGAGGAAAAAACTGCTCCTTCTTTGTCTGCATACTCGGTTATGGCAAAAAGTGAAACTCCAAACTTTATTTATCAGTATAATGATGGTTCTTTTGAAATAGGTTTAAATAAAGAATCGTTACGATGGGCGGCTGTAGGTGGAACAGCAGTACTTGTAGGTATACTAGCTGCTATTCCTGTTGCGGGCGGAGTGATTTCTGGAGTTACAGGAACTATTATGGGCTATGCATCTAGTACAATTCCTAGAGGATATGCATTTGTTTTCAAACCTTATATCGTTGGTGGTACTGTAATGTATGGATTCAAAGGTGCCTTCCCAATAGCAGGTTATTAGCAGATTATGAGTAAGCATATAAATAAATATTTATTAACCGTTATAATTTTTTTCGTCATAATTATGACAGTTAATGAATTAATTCCAAATATCTACATTAGAGGTATTTTAACATTTATATTAATTTTTATAGTTTCAACAATTGCTTATAAAAAGAAAAACTGATAGAATCCATATATTTCTATTGGAAAATAGGGTTTGTTGTACCAAAGACTATCTCATCTAGAGATAGTCTTTTTTATGTAAAATTAAGCTACTGATTTTGAGTGACTAGATTCCTAATAATTGCTTTTTCTTCGCGTCAAATTCTTCTTGTGTTAATATCCCATCGTCTAATAAATCCTTCAATTCTCGAATTTCATCAGCTACATCATACATATCCTTTTCCACTTTACCTGCAGGGGCAGAAGAAGTTTTAGCCATTGCTTTAAGGTTCTCAATAGCTGCTTTAATTTCCAATGCTATGTGAGCTGGCACATCGTCAATGATTGCCTTGTTTCCAGTTGATACGATTTCAATAGTAGAGTAAACAAGCTTATTAGAAATGTTGATACTGCTAATTGAAGCTAAAGGAATGTTCTTTCATCGTTAGAAACAATGCCTTTGATTTCGTGTAAAATGATGCGGTTATCAGTGACATAAAGCTGTTTAGTACCTTTAACAGATGCACATACGGCGAGTAGAGTTTCACCTTGATCTGTGAGCCTATCATCAAACATTTGAATTTGTTTAGCCATTACTTTCTTCTTACCAAAGCCAGCGAATTTAATTGTTTCTGCAATTGTATCCATGTCATGCACCTCCAACAGATTTTAACTTTAGATTATTTGATTTTTTTAATTGCTTCGTTCATTTGTTCTTCATTAGATTTTACAGCTTCACTATCAACGGTATCGACACCGCGATATGTATATTTCATGTTCTGGAAGTAGTCAAAAGCAAAGTCCTTTAATGCACCTTCACTATTTTTCTCTACATAATAAGATTTAAAAATATTAGATAACATACGTTCATGGTTATCAATTTCACTTAGGTAGCTACCTGATTTATAGTCATCAACAATGTATGTTGAAAATTCCTTAACTTCTGCATCTGTTGCTTTATACTCCATTAATAATTTTTCAAGAGCATAAAACTTATCAGCAGCGCTATCAGAATTCGAAGCTAATTTTGTGATTTCATCCTGCCATTTTGGTGTTTCCGCAGTAACTGTCTTTTCATTAGCTTTTTGTTCACTTGCTGGAACTTCCTCTTTAGGTGCAGCTTTTTCTTCTCCACATGCACCTAGTCCAAGACTTAACAATAATGCAGTACTAAATACTAATTTCTTCATTTTGTAAATTCCTCCCTCTATATTTCCATTTTAGGAAACAGTGAGACAAAAGTACATATAAAAAAACAGACAACCTATGTTAGTTATCTGTTTATATCTTTGATCCATCTTCATATACAAAATTCGCCTCGAACTTAACGCCCATTGCCTCAGCAATTTCTACTAACTCTTTTTCACTGAAATTATCTCTTTTCATTTTCTTCCAAAGATTAGGTTGTGAAGTACCCAATAACGCAGCTAACTCAGTCAAATTTTTATTTTCCTTAGCTAAAAGCATCCGAATTTTCTCAGCCATGCCCATTGAATTTCACCTCTCGTTTATTGTCTTACCCACATTATATATTAATCAATCCTTAATGGGAATTAAAAATAACCAAAAAGTTATAAAAATAATTGCATTTATAATTTTTAGAGTTTATATTATAACTAATAAGTTTTAATTAATTCCTTTTAAGGTGGTGAAAACGATGGCGTTTGAATACTTAACAACTTATAAAACATTTGAATCAGTAGCAGACATGGACTCAGCTGTTGAGGACCACATTGCAGCTCATTACTACGATTTAACGGAATCAGAACGTGCCATCGTTTTCAAGCTTGCTAGTTATGCTTTGGAATATCCAGGAGCCTGTCATTTGAAAGCTGCCACAATTGCTACAGCATTGGAGATCAGCACAAAGACAGTTTATCGGAGCGTTAAAAAGTTAGAGGAATTAGGCATCATCGAAAAAGTACCTGGAACTAAATTAAACGGCATTAAAGGGGCTAGCATTTATCGTTTATTGCCTTATGTCCCATCGAGCGTGTCCCAACGAGAGACAGCCAATGAAGCTAGTAATGAGGCGGTTTGCTCTCCACAATCTGAAAACCAACCATCTAGTTCTTTTAATCTTTTAAGTTCTAAACAAGCAAATAATATTATGAGTCTTGGCAATGATTTAGCTTTGCAAGCTGAAAAGAAAAAGGAGTACATGAACGAGTACCAAGTAATGCTTTACGATTTCATGAATAGCTTGCCATTAGCTGACAATTTGAAAGATGAATTGCACAAAGTTGTTTTAGCTTCACAAGTAAATTCTGTGGATGAATTTATAAAAGCTAAGAACGTGCTATTTAAAATTGCTATGGATATTAAAGAGGGAATTTTAACAGTTACAAGCACATTAAGAGCCGTATTTGTAGGGGCATTTAACAGGGCTAGAGGGCGTTCTTGTATGAAGCAATATAAATCATCATCTATAGAAGAAACAGCAGATAGAGAGCGTCCAGTACCTTTCTATAATTGGCTAGAGGAAAGAGATAGTAGAACGGAAATATGTAGTAGACCAAACTTAGAAAACTGGCTGAAATGGTGAAAGGGGGACTAATATATGACTTATTTTGAATATATGGAACTGCAGGGGCAATTAACAATTTTTGATTTGGAAGATCAATATGAGGAAATGAAATTTAAGAAGGAATCCACAAATGTTAATAAGCCTGTTGATAAAAAGATGTATATTGAGCCTCGTATGAGAGTGTATATTGAGCATAAGTAAAATAAAAAAGACCACTCCTTTAAAAGAGTGGTCTACAGTAAAAAAAAAGCGACCAAAAAGCGATTAAGCGACTGGATAAATATAAATATTACAATTCTAAATTATAGTATAATGGAAAACAATAAGGCGAAAATGTAGTAAATCATACACTTCAAGAGTATTAAAGACATTGCGACACATGTGATTTAAAAGGTATTACTT